>Ga0123355_10007230_pt1 | contig 16596 bp, 17 predicted proteins | sample TergutEmb28metaG_3_FD_89872 | JGI IMG/M metagenome (GOLD analysis project Ga0123355, IMG submission 89872) | Embiratermes neotenicus P1 segment gut microbial communities from Petit-Saut dam, French Guiana - Emb289 P1 | ecosystem: Host-associated > Arthropoda: Insects > Digestive system > Gut ...
AGATTCACTGGTTGGCTCACAGCAGCAGGTGTTCAGTTTAACTTCAATACACCGATAACAGGAGATATTACCCTGTATGCAAGTTGGGCAGTTGTCACACCACAACAACAACAACCATGGTTCCCACCTGTAGAAGTACCGGAAGAAGAAGAACTTGAAGAAGAAGAAGTTCCTCTAGCTGAATGGGATGGCATACACCATGCGTTCATGATCGGCTTTGCAGACGGCACAGTACGTCCGAGAGCAGACGTGACAAGAGCACAAGTAGCAACGATCCTCTTCAGAATGATGACTGACGAAGCACGTGCAGCTCAGTGGCGTCAAGACAATCCATTCCCGGATGTAGTACTGACAAACTGGCACAACAATGCAGTATCCACAACATTCAACGCAAACATATTCCGCGGAATGCCGGACGGAACATTCATGCCTGACCGTTCAATAACCAGAGCAGAACTGGCAGCAACGATAGTAAGATTCATGGGCGTAGCACCAAACCACGGCGCAGCACAATTTAACGATATCGCCGGACATTGGGCACTTGGATACATCAATGCAGCAGCTCTAAACGGATGGGTTATGGGAGACACCGGACTGGGCGGACAATTCAGACCAAATGATTCAATAACCAGAGCAGAAGTAGCAGCGATAGTAAACCGCGCATTTGAAAGACTACCTGAAGGCCCTGAAGATCTACTACCGGGAATGCGCAGATGGCCGGATAATGCTAACCCGAATGCATGGTACTACCTGTACATCCAAGAAGCAACAAACTCACACTACTACATGATGAAAGATGACGGCATCCACGAGACTTGGGTAGAAATGCTGGCACAAGAGCGCCCATGGGCACTACTGGAAAGACCTGAATCAAGACCCGGAGACATCTTTGTAGGAGCAGCACCACAACCGGCACCGATAGCAGCGGCAGCAGATGATGTAGCTGTAGCCGATGCAGACGAGTACGACAACGGTTATGAAGCTGAAGACGAAGCAGCATAAACCAAACGATAACTAACTAAGCAAAGACCGGAGATATAACACTTAAGATGCACTAAAACTAAACTCTCAAATGGAGAACAAGCGCAAGACTTGATCAATCTTAAAGCGCTTGTTCTCCGAGAGAAACACAGTAAGCAATTATGGTACAAACCCGAATACTGTGGGGATGACCGTATCTAAGCTGACAAGTGCATGGAGAGTACTTCCATGCGCAGGTTAGCGAAGAACGGGAATCCCCACAAGAATATGCACAATTTGCGTTAAGATAAATAAAAAAGGGGCGGAAATCCGCCCCGATAAAACCGATGAGTATTTGGCTTCCAAATAGCTAAGGAAGCACATTTCCGACGGACTTGTAAAGTGTATACCATTCTTCGCGGTTGAGTGAAAATTCAGCCGCTTTTGCAATTTTGGCAATGCGCTCCGGATTCATTGAGCCGACGAGTATCTGCATATTCGCAGGGTGACGCAAGACCCATGCGGCTGCGATAGCGTCTTTAGAAACAATGTATTTATTAGCTATTTTGTTCAGTGCCGTGTTTAGTTCGGGATATTTCGGATTGTCTAAGAAAACCTCACCATCCCAACCCTGACGGAACGGAGACCAAGCTTGGATTGTTATATCGTGCAGGCGGCAATAGTCTAAGATACTGCCATCACGGTCAACACCTGACGGATTTTTCATATTGGCATTTAATCCAGCATCAATCATCCCGGTATGAACCAGACCAAATTGCAATTGATTTACGGTCAGCTTATGGTTTGTATGTTTTTGGAGAAGCTTCATCTGACCGGAAGTCTGATTGCTTACGCCGAAATAACGCACTTTGCCGGAAGCATGAAGTGTATCAAAGGCCGCTGCAACGTCTTCGGGTTCTAAGAGCGCATCGGGGCGATGGAGAGCCAGCAGATCTATATAATCGACTTGCAAACGGCTTAAACTTCCCTCAACACAAGAGATAATGTATTCCTTTGAAAAATTATATCCGATAGGACTCTGAATGCCGCATTTTGTTTGAATCAGCAGAGATTCACGCGGGATTTCCAGTTCTTTAACTGCTTTGCCGAATATTTCTTCTGACAAACCGCCGCCGTAAATGTCCGCGTGGTCAAAAAAATTGATGCCAATATCTAAAGCGGTTTGGATCACTTGCATTGCATCTGTAACCGGCAAATCGCTCATTCTCATACATCCGAGTGCGATTTCAGGCGCAATCAGTCCGCTTTTTCCCAAATTGATCTGTTTCATAAACGTATCAACCTCCAAAGTAAATTCATACATATTTTAACACATCAAGATGAGCAAGTGAATAAAAACATTGAAGTCTTTACGATATTGATTGCTGCGGTTTTATATCCGCCAACTACCTAACCAACACACACAACCCCTCGTAGGGGCACCGCTCGTAGCGACGGGGTTTAGTTCCTCTCTGCGAGGGAGCCTTTGCCCTCTTTAGTAAAGAGGGTGGCGCGTAGCGACGGGTGTTTTGTTAGTTAACACTCCACCTTATTCCCCATTTGAGACAGAAATGATTTGATCCAGATTGCTCACTATATGACGCTGAGCAGTTTCGTCATACAATACCGCCAGATATCCGCCGTATTGCCCCTCTCGGAATTCAGAAGTGATACCGAGCGCCTCTCCTGATTTTGTCGGTCTCTTCCGTTTTTTGTCGGTGACAATCTCTTCGTAAAGGAAACCACTGCTCAAGAGCCATGCAGTGACCGCCGTTACCTTGAGCTTCTGCATAACATCTTGGTCGATAAAACTATTGATTTTATCGGTAAAATGCTTAATCATGACCGGCGATGATGTAATTTCAATGCTGTCACGCAGCTCATTAGGAAGTGCAAACGGGAGCAACACCTTTTTTGGTTTCTTCCCGCCAACAACTCCGCCATTTTCGATTACCTGACGCAGAATATCCGACACATAGAAGAAGCATCTCGATAGCCGTACATTGTTAAGTATGGTGTCCTCCGGAAGTGCCGCACCGTCAATCGGGTCAATGCCCTCAGCGAGCTGGTCCATGTACATCTGCGCACGTTTTAGCTTGTCAAGTTCTGTCATGATTTTTATATCCCCCTTGGTTTTAGCTGAGGGGAGCCGAACCCCCATTGGCTTATTTGGGCAAAATTTCACCCTTGTCTCACCCGATCTTACAATAACACAAACAAAACGCATTGTCATTCATCATTTATTTCATCATTTGCGTCAAACTCTTGCAGCACCGTTGTTTGAGCGCAACTCTACGGAGCGTGGATATTCATATTTTTTAAAGTAGGTTGCATTCTTATCAGCACTTGCTAGTATTAGTGTCATAAACATGGCTGCCGGTGATACATATTTGTGACAATTTATGGTTACATTGTGTTCGGGCAAGTACTACGAAAGGCGCGAAAGGAATGATTACTAATATGAATGCTGATATTATTGGAAACAAGATAGCTGAACTGCGTAAGAAGCGGAACATAACGCAACAACAGCTTGCGGATGAAATTTCGGTGACAGACAAGGCGATTTCAAAGTGGGAAACAGGAGGCGGACTTCCGGATATCTCTAATCTCATACCCCTTGCATCGGCACTTGGATCAAGTGTAGATGAGATAATTTCCGGCAGTCCTCTCGGAAGCGAAGATAACCAAGACGAGAGTGACGGCAATCAGGAGATAAAGCAACATATTAAAATACCGCGTCCATTTGTAATCGGTGCGGCAGGCATAACATTATTGTCGTTATTGGTAGCTGTTGTTTCACTTTTCCTGTTGCTAAATACAAGCCCGACGTATGTAGTATTTGAGAATACCCCTAATCAAGATACCCTGCACAACCAACAGCCAACCACCGTCGCAGAAACGCTTGTTGGTATCAACCCGGACGTTGATATATTAGGAGATGTTGATATATTAGAATCGGTGTCAATTCTGCATAACGGCAGAATAGTGCCTGATTTTACGATTCACATCGAAGATTCTATTTTGCTTTCGGTTGCGAGAACTTCCGCATCCGGCGCACATACACGTTTGTCAGGCAACGAAGAAATAACTTGGTTTAGCAGTGACACAAGCGTCTTTACTGTAACTCCTGTCAACGCAGCGGAAACCATGATTCGGATTGACATGGTAGGTCCGGGCCGCGCGTATCTTCGTGTTTTGGTAGACGGCATCCAAGCGGAAAGCATTGTGCGGGGAATAGATGCCCCCGGTTACAGAGACCACGCCCCTGTTGCTGATATGATTTTTGCCTTGCCTCTTGATCCTACATCAGTGGCAATTATGTATAATGGCATAAAGATTTCGGATATAACGGTCCCGATTGGATACTCACATACACTATCAGTCATGGCTGCATCTGCATCAGGGATTACAATCCCTTTGACCGGGGATGAGGAAATAGAGTGGTTCAGCAGTGATACAGATAAGTTTACCGTAACGCCTGCCAACACTTCGGGTAATGAAGTTATAGTCCACACGAGAAACCCCGGCACAGCTTATCTTATAGTTTACGTTGACGGCATTCGGGCAGAGTGCATCGTGCGAGTGCGAAACTGATAGCGCAGCCTCAGTTTTTACACATACTGTAAATATCGTTTGAGATTAGCATTTTCGGGATTTTGCAATATTTTGTCAGTTTGTCCATGCAGCTCGATTTTGCCGTCATGCATAAAATAAACATAATCACAAAGCCGTTTAATATTGGAAAGATGATGACTTATCACTACCCAAGTTGTCGGCTTTGTTTTTTGCATGTCGAGTATATGATTTTCAAAAAGAGCCACACTTTCAATATCCATATTCGCAAGCCCCTCATCTACAAAAATCAGCTTCGGAGAGAAAATCAGCGCTCGTATAAGCGACAATTTTTGCTGCTCACCGCCCGAAAGTCCTAAAGCATATTCATCACGGTAATCTTGCAGACCTGCCATTTCCAAATAATGATCTATCAGGGCGTTATCCGGGTTTATTTTGCGTATTTTCAGCGGATATATTAAGTTGCGCATTACGGTATCGTGAAGCAGGTAGGGCTTTCTGAAAACCATTGTAATGTCACGCTGCGAGAGATTTTCATAATCAATATTACCGCTATCGGGCTTTATCAGCCCTGCCATGATTTTCATTATAGTTGTCTTTCCGCAGCCGTTCGGGCCGATTATGCCGTGAATCTTGCCGTCGGCAGTCTCAAGGCGCTCGATATGCAGAGAGAACTTGTCAAAATCCTTTTTAACATTAGAAATTTTCATCAAGTCTCCGCTCCCTTCTCCGCAAAAAATCCGCTGTAATTTGCACTGCAAAGGCAATAACCATCAAGACTATTCCAAGCAAAACCGCTTGATCACGGAAACCTCTGTTTATATCAAGTGCAATCGTAGTTGTCATTGTACGGGTGAGATTTCTGATATTTCCGCCGACAATGGCGATTGCGCCCACCTCACTCATGGCGCGCCCAAAGCCTGTTATTACAGCGAAGAAAATCTCGTTTCCAAGCTCCTTGATGAGCAGAATTTGTGTCTGAAATCTGCTCGCCCCCATAGTGTGCGCAAAGCTGCGTATACGGTCGCCGTTCCGCGCTGCTGCGGTATAGACTATTCCTGAAATAATAGGTGTAATTAAAATCACCTGCGCTATAATCATTGCTTCTAAAGTAAAAAGAAGTCCAAAAAAGCCAAGCGGCCCGGTGCGCATAAACAGCAAAAAAACCACCAGTCCCACTACCACCGGCGGAGTACCCATCAAGGTGCGGTTGATGCTCACGATAAGGCTTTTTCCCGTAAAATTTGCGCGTTGCAGCCATAGCCCTATCGGTATTCCGAGAATCGCAGAGATTACAGTAGACGAAAGAGTCATGCGCATTGTAAGAGCGATGATTCCCCAAGTTTCTTGATCTAGTAGTTCAATCATTTTCAAGCCTCACAGGGCGGGCAATGCCCGCCCGTGCATTTCGATCACATTTTTATTTAACTTAAGCCGATGAGGATTCGACTCTCCACGGCTTACGCTTGCGGGAAGAATAGTGGATTTCCGAATTCTTCGACTCCGAAAAGTCCTATAAGATACTGACCACGCTCACCAATCATCCAGTCAACAAATATCCGTGACCCCTCCGGCTCTACAGTGGAGCTGACAACCATAATTCCGTAAGGATTTAATAAGTTATCAGCACCCTCACTGACTATGATTAAATCACCGTGGTCAGGTCTGTTATACCATGTTGCTCTGTCAGACAAAGTAAAGGCATTCATTTCAATTGCCATGGTTATCGTCGCGCCCATCCCTGAACCGGACTCGATGTAGCTGCTGTTATCGGTAGGGTCAAGAGCCAAATCTGCCCAGACTTCAAGTTCTCTCACATGAGTTCCTGAGTTATCGCCCCTTGAAATAAAGGGCAGTTCGTCATTTAGAATAGTCCTAAACGCTTCATCAATGGGGGTATTGGGGCTTATCTCTCCGTCAATCGGGCCCACAACAATAAAGTCATTATACATGATATCGTATCTGCGCTCAGCGTAGCCATCAGCAACAAACTGATCTTCCAAAGCGCGGGCATGAACAAGCAGAACATCAACTTCACCATCGCGCCCAAGCTGCATGGCAGCTCCTGTGCCAACAGAAATGATGTTTACCTGCCAACCTGTTTCATACGCAAAATAAGGCAGGAGAAAATCAAGAAGCCGTGCGTCATATGTGCTTGTTGTTGTTCCGAGAATAATAGTTCCGGCATATGGCGCAGGGTCATCATCCTCTGTTTCATGCGGCGCAATCGGGACAACCGGGGCAGCGGGAGGTGTGGTGTCAGGCGGTGTTGTTGGCGTGCTTTCATTTCCGCAGCCGATCAAAAATAGTGCCATGAGTACAAATACGGCAAGGGACAATACTAATAAGGTTCTTTTCTTCATCTCTTCTACTCCTTGTAAAAAATTCCGCTCAGACAGCGGTAATAATACAAACCCAAAAAGGCTTATATCACCCAAAATTTTCTACAACAGGAACCTTATGCTCGTCCACATGCCGCCCTGATGTTTCACATGTGCTGTATTTAATTGTAATGTGAGCTGCGCAAACTCATTTTTCAAAACAGGAGTTTCGTGTTCGTCCGCACTTTCGCACCTGTCTTTTAAATTATCGTCGAAATTCTATCACTACCGCCGATAATCTGTCAAGAAATTTGTTTTTGTTCTGCGATTATTTTTGCTGTGCGTCTGACATTATCATTTGGATCATTTAAGGCTGCCTTTATTGTGTCTGCATATTTTTCATCATAATTATTAAACACTGCATTTAAGGCATTGACTTTCCAGTGCCAAATTTGCTCTCTGCCGATATAGAAAAACTTATCCGCCACCAGACTGCTTAAGCGCGTCTCGTCCATAAGTACGATTTTTTCTAAAGTTATCTCATCGGCAAGCTCTGCCAGACCGGGAAACGCAGCCGTTTGAGGCCATTTATCCGCATTATGCGGACATGCATCCTGACATACATCACAACCATATATCCAATTGCCAAGCTGCTTACCGTGCGGACTGTTTATCGGGTCGGTTTCACGCACTGTGAGCGGAGAGATACAAGTTGCCGGGCTCATCGTAAATGGTTCGCTTAGGGATTTTGTGGGGCAAGCCTTAATACATCTGTCGCACTCTTGCGGACAGGGTGCACCTGTCGGATTATGTATATATTCCATTTCGCGGTCTGTAAGAAATGCTTCTATGTGAACCCACGAACCGCTGTCTTTTGTATAGAAAAAATTATTCTTTCTAACGACACCCAAGCCGGCCTTTTGCGCAGCCAAACGCATAGCTGTAACACCAAGTATGCGGTTTGTTGCAACTTCCATGCCGAGTGATTGCAAATATTTTTCAAAGTCTATGCTTCCGATAGATTCCTTGCAGTCCTCGTTTGAACGCACATCTACAAGATAATTCTTCCCTATAAGGCCATCCAGATGTTCGGGAATGATATATTTGCAAAAACTGACAATGCACACGACGAGTGATTTTGCCCAAGGGTAAGTCTCACGCAAATCGGCAAAACCAAGCAAACGTCCGTACAAATCTTCGTTGCCGGGAGCTTTTTCTATGCGTTTGCGGATTCCGTCAGCAAAACCTAACATTTCATCGGCTTTTATGATTCCGCAGCTTTCGTAACCGCATTTAAGAGCTTTTTTTATTATTGATAGTTCTTGAGTTTCCATGTAGACAATGTTTCCTTTCCAAAATATCCAAATCAACAATTCATCCCATCATCCCGATTAGGATTTTACCGCTTTTCAAATTCTTTACTCTTGCGGTTGATAATAGCATAAAATGCATTATCGCACAAGCGGCAAGGATATAATCCTTTACTTATCCCGATCAATCTGCTAATCTGCTTTTTAAAGAACACGTTCCCTCATTTGCATAGAATGGAGCTTAATTCATGAAGAAGAAAAAGCAAATCCTACGAATCAGGCCGTTTAATATGGCTAATTTTTCAGGAGCCGGCGGATATATCCCTATATTCGCAATATTCGGCGCACTGTTGTCTTTTCCGGCAACGCTGCTGATTTGGATAGGTTTGGCGCTCTCTGTAGAAAACGAGGACGGCGAGGTAAATGAGGCGATTATAAAGAGAAGACTTCTTCGGATTTTGCCTCCGATTTATCTTGTTGCTTTAGTTATCTGGTATTTTATAGCCTCAGATCAGATTTCGATTTACGGCGGAAGCCTTTTTGTCGCTATGATTGCTCTTGTAATTGTGGTTGGCATCAATTTCGTCGGAATATATGCATCCATATATTTTTCAGCGAAGCTGCTTAACAGAAATACACGCAGACGCTTTAAAAAGGCCAGATGGTTTTTTCAGACAATGGTATTTGCTGCTGTGATGGTGTTTGTCTGCATTTTTCTGTCATTCATGCTGCTCGTCGTTGCATTTTCTATATGAGCATTATGAGTATTATGAGGCGGAAAAAATATAAGCCTATCGCAAAGGCGAGACGGGAATTTTTTGGCGGGCTTATTTTTCGTGAAAAACCCGCATTTGTCGCTCAAATAAACCATGCTTACGCGGATTCTTACAATATCCCGGTAATAGATGGGGCAATTATGCGCGAGGACATTTTTTCTGCACCCTTTGATGCGCACATTGCGATTACAACACGATGCAACATGTTTTGCAAAGGTTGCTATAACACTAACGAAGAAGATCGGGCAAGAGATATATCCTTGGATAAAGCCAGGGCCGTGATAGATAAACTTTCGCAGCTCGGCGTTTTTTCGTTGTCTTTTGGAGGGGGAGAACCCACTCTGCATCCTGAGATTTTTGAAATTGCTGCATATGCCAGAGAAAAGCAGATTCTTCCTAATATGACTACAAATGGTCTTAAAATGACAGAGCAATTTGCGGAAAAATGCTCTGTATTCGGCAATGTTCATCTCAGCATCCATAAGCCCGATGATTTAGCTCATGTTCTTCCGGCTATACGCACATACCGCAAGGCAACCGGGAAAAGGGCGGGGCTTAATCTGCTGCTTACCACAGAAACCATACCGCATCTTGATGAGATTGTAGAAAAAGTCAGGCGAGCGGGGGTAAAGATAGTTTTATTTTTGCGGTACAAGACAACTGCCAAAAACGCGGATATCCAAGGGCTTTGTATAGATAAGGAAATAAACAAAATGCCCGCTCGGCTCAAAGAGTTGCAGCGAGCGAATAAGCGTATGATGTTTTTGTATGATTGTTCTCTCTTTGAGGTGCTGGCTAAAAATGACTTTTCAGATATAAATATTTACCGAAAATTTGACAATAACGGCTGCCTGGGGGGAAATGCATACATTGCCATTGATGTAAACGGCATGTATAAGCCGTGTTCTTTTTGGCATGAGCCATTCGGCGATGTGTTAGATATTGATTTTGATTACTGGATTGATAATGCTAAGTTAAATGATTTTAGAAATATGCGGAAAAGCGACGCATGTGATAAGTGTGAATTCGAAAAACTTTGTGTCGGCGGCTGCCGGTTGTTGTATGACAAATAAAATTGTTAATCCTACACGGTTTTGCGTTTATAAACCTGTAATGCAATAGTAAATGCAACTATTATAATCCCGACACTCCAAATCAACGCGAGCGGTAATGCCTCTCCGACAGGAGTATTTAACATCAAAGCGCGGATGCTGTCGATGATTGATGTCATGGGTTGATTTTCGGCAAACCAGCGAAGAGCCGCAGGCATTGTTGCTGTCGGAACGAATCCTGAACTGATGTATGGCAGAACAAAGAGCATAAACGGCATAGTTGCGGCAGTTTCGGGTGATTTTGCAATCAGTCCGCAGATGACAGCTATCCATGTGATTGCAAGCATGTACAAAATCAGCAGCCCTGCGATTCCAAGCCAGGCCGTAAAGCTTGCTTGCGGACGAAACCCTATAGCAATAGCAACTGCGATGACAATTGTGGTAGCAATCATATTTCTGACAACTGAGGCAAGCACATGTCCTGTAAGCACGGATGATTTTGAGATTGCCATTGATCTAAACCTATCAATGATGCCTTTATTCATATCATTATTGACACTGATTGCCGAGGCCGTTACAGCTTGAGCAGCGGTCTGTAAAATGATTCCGGGCACGATAAAATCTATATAATTGTAACTGCCGATATCCACTACATTTCCGAATATGAGTCCGAACAGCATCATTACAATTGCAGGCACGAAGATTGCAGAAAGTATGGCATCGGGATTGCGAAGCGATGTTATGAGGCAGCGCTTAAACATGATCCATGAGTCAGAAAATACTCTTGATTTGGGTTTTGATGCAGTTTCGGTCATTTCAAATGAGCCGGATTTTGCTATGACTTGCATTTTGATTCATCCTCCTTTTTTTCGCCTATCAGCGTGAGAAATACGTCTTCCAGTGTGGGTTGTTTCTGTGCAAACCGAACAATCGGAATGCCGCTTTCATTGATTTTTGTAAGAATATCAACAAATTGCTTTGCGCTTCCGTCGGTTGATACGTCCATTATGCTGTCGTTTTCTTCGTCTATCTTCTTGCTATATCCCTCAAGCAATGCGTAAGCTGCGGCTGTGTCTTGGCTTGAACTGAATTCCAACTGAATACTTTCCTGTGGGAATACTTTTTTAAGTTCTTCAGAAGTGCCTTCCGCTTTGATTTTTCCCTCATGCAAAATGGCTATGTGGTCAGCCAGATATTCTGCTTCTTCAAGATACTGTGTGGTAAGAAAAATTGTTGTACCGCCATCGGCAAGCTCTTTGACCATCTCCCACATTGCCAGACGATTCTGAGGGTCAAGTCCTGTTGTGGGCTCGTCGAGGAAGATTACTTTGGGAGAACCCATCAGGCTCATTGCTATATCTATGCGTCTGCGCATTCCGCCCGAATAGGTGGATACGCTGCGGTTTGCATCATCTGTAAGACGAAAGGACTTAAGAAGTTCGTCAGTTCTTTTATTGACATTCGGCAGGTGATTCAGCGAGCCGATAAGCTGTAGGTTTTCTCTGCCTGTCAGGGCTTCATCGACTGCGGCGTATTGGCCTGTAAGGCTGATGCAGCGCCGCACATGGTCGGCTTGCTTTTGCAGATCAAATCCGCATATTGCAGCAGTACCGCAGTCAGGCTTTGAGAGTGTGGAGAGGATTCTGACGGCTGTGGTTTTGCCTGCGCCGTTTGATCCGAGCAGGGCGAAAATGCTGCCTTTTGGTATGTTTATATCTATGCCTTTGAGAACTTCGAGGTCTTTAAAGGATTTTCGCAAATTCTTCACCGTGATAACGTTTTCCATGAGTTTAGCCTTTCTTTTCTTTGTTATATTTTCAGATTTTGGGCGTGTCTAACCGCACACACTATTTGAGTAGTGTGCGAATTGACAGTTGATAGTTGATAATTGATAGTTGACAGTTTAGGATGGGGAATAGATAGTTGATCGTGAATTGAGGTAACAAGACAGTTATTTCGGTGCAAGCACCTTTTTTGCTACACTAAAGATGGGGGAGTTTCTTTTGTCCTATGTCACTATCAACTGTCAATTATCAACTGTCAACTGTTTTTACCTGCGTGTTTTGATGCGGGTTACATCGACACCGCCAAAGGAGACATTTCCTTTAAGTGTCAGGGTTGGTGCATTGGGGTCTGCGGTTTGAAGCCTTTCGTCAACATCGGATGCTCCGATTGAGGCTCTGAGCTGATCTATTACTCTCCAATGTGCCGGAACATAAATGTCGATACCGCCAAAATTGCAGTCAATATATGCCGTAGCTCCGTTAGGGCTCAGTGTGACCTGATCCATGTATATGTCCATTCCGCCGAAGCTGCAATTGAGCTCAAGTGTCTCTAAGTTGTCAGAATGAAGATATCGGTCTATTCCTCCGAATTTCACACTGATATAGGGGTTGTTTTCGTCGTCATTTTCTCTGATTACCGTCTCTCTGTTGTTCCATTCGCTGTCGTCGTCATAATCTTCGTCGGTGACTATTTCGCCGTCTTCATCATAGACTGTTTCTTTTTCAGGTCTGCGGTCTTCATGGTATCCGAATGTTACATACTTGCCGCTTCTCATTCCTGACATCGGAATAAGCACATGCAATGCGACAGTCAGCGGTATGGCTACGAGTACGAGAGTCCAGAATGGAATAAACGGTAGCCCTAACGGAACTTGTAATACCAGGTAAAGGGTAGCTATGGGAATCGGCAATGATGCAAGTGATAGTGTTGCGATGCAATATATAAGGACAGCGATTGCTATTGCGCCTGTTATTATGCTGCCTATCCCTAACTGAATGAATCCGCCGAAGTGGTTTACCAGTACCAGTACCGGGATTAACAGCCAGAATGCCGCCCAGCCCATTGATTTAGATTTTGTTTTATATCTTCCTGCCATAATTAAACACTCCGTTCTTTCATTTTCATTTTTAGCGAGCTGTAGTAATGCCGTGATGCATAGATTTGTTTGTGAGTTTCTGAAAAGCTTATTTGGCTTGATGCGGTTAGGTTTCGGTTGATCGCGTATATTCTCTGTGTGTTGACGATTGTGCCTTTTGCCGCTCGTACAAAGTTTCCGGGGAGCATATCTTCCAGCTCATATAGTTTGTACTTGACTTTGAATGCGTCATTTTGCGTGTGTGCAAAGACTTGTTCTCCGTTAGTTTCGAAAAAAAGTATGTCGTCGAGAGATAGGTAGTATTCTTGCGAGTCTTTGTAGAAAACAAGTTTTGGAGCAGCGAGCGTGAGGATGTATTCTTGAAGTTTCTGTATGGTGTCATCCATGCGGCCGCAGCGAATGACTACTTCGTCCTCTTCCGAACCGTCTGTCAATTCGATTCGAAGCTTCACTTCTCACCACCTCCTTTTTCTCTCTTTTGATACACCGTCATTGTAACAGCCGTTTTAAAAGCGCACAAGGGGTTTACGGTATCAGGTTTGATAATCTGCGGTAAGAGGTATATTTTTTGAGTGTGACAGGTAGATTTTTTACCTGTTAAGTGCAAATTTTTACTTGTTACGCGCAAATTAACGTTGGCAATTCTGCACAAGGCTTGTTATACTGTCACAGAGAATATCATTTTAGGGGGAGTTGCATAATTGGACGATAATAGTAAGAGCAAAAGCAAAAAGTGGGATTTTGACGATTACGCTTTTACGATAACAGGGATAATTGTTTTTTTACTTTTGCCTGCTCCGGAAATACTGTATGCTAGATTCGGCATAAGCATATTTGGCGGAAGTCTGGGCAATGAAGCGTTGGAGCTTTTTGAGGGATTGGAAGATGGACGTGGTATCAATGTGCGGAGCATACATGAGTTGCGTTCGCTTTCCGCGCTGTTGTTTCTTCTGACTACAAGCATCTGTTTGTTCAAAGATGCGATTGTTACAAGAAAAAACGGCGGATATGAGGGTTCATTGTTTTCACATACTTTTGAGTCAGATTTCGAAGATGCAATTTACATGACAATTACTACGGTAATGGTATATGTTTCAATTATTTTCGGAGTAATGTTTGCCTCGTGGCTGGCAGGGCCTATAACATGGATTTTGTTTGTTTTCATTTTTCCGATTGTGAGGAAAAAGAGTAACAACGCAGATGAAGTCAAGATGCCGTGGCTATTGCTGCTTATATTTGTAGGCGGAATCATTGCCGAGGCCATAACAGGGGAATGGATTGCTTTTCCGTTGTCGTGGCTTATAATTTGTGTGATCAAGCTTGTTTCTGTTTTTCGTGAAAAAATCTTCTCAGCCGATACGATTTTCGAGATTCTGTATTATGCGTTCTCGATTGCTCTTTTAGCAGTGGGCATGATTTTTGATTTTTGGATGATTTCATGGGCAGCGTTTCCTGTCGTATTACTTATTTGTTGGATACTGAGTAAATTTAAGAGATTCAAAAAAGTCAATGCAGAGGCCGATGGGTAATGAGGACGAGCTTATTATACGGAGAAAATCTTGTCAAATATGGCAACATTTTAGCAATGCTTGCAAAACAATAAAAACGCCGAGTCGGACGGAAAGGAATTGCCGTGAAAATGAAAAGGATAATCATACTTTCTATTCTTGGGGTTGCCATTATCGTTTACGGGTTGCTGTTTTTACTGCCGTTGTCTTTTGCGAATGTATTCGCTGTTGATGATATGAGTGATGATGCGGTCGCTCCCCTACGGGAACCGCGAGAAATGCACGAAATGACCATTCCTTTTTCATGGTTATTTTGTGCCGAAAGAGACACGAAAGGGATGGTCATTTTTGAGTATAACTCCGAAAATTATAGAATATATTCAGCAGGAAATTTTGCCGAGATATGAATTTTTCGACAAGGCGCACGGCCCTAATCATGTAAGTGCCGTGATAGAAAACAGCTTGGCAATAGCAAAAGACCACGATGCAGACATTGATAAGGTGTATGTTATTGCAGCTTATCACGATCTCGGACTGATCCAAGGGCGTGAAAATCACGAGAAAAATTCAGCGGTTATTCTTCGTTCTGACCCGATGCTTGAGCAATGGTTTTCAAAAGATGAATTGCTCCTGATGGCAGAGGCAATAGAAGATCATCGGGCATCAAACGACCATGAGCCCCGCAGCATATATGGCAAAATAGTCGCTGAAGCAGACAGAGATATTGATTATATGACAATTCTGACGAGGGTTGCTTTTTTTAGTTTGGAGTATTTTTCGGACTATACCCCTGAGCAGCATTATGTCCGCTCGTATGAGCACATGGAAGAAAAGTACGGAGAAAACGGTTATTTGAAATTATGGCTTGATACCGAGAGGAATCGGCGCAATCTTTCAAAGCTTCGCAATGCTATGGCATCGGGCAAATTTAAAGATGACTTCATGCGGATTATCAGCGAAATTTCTTAGCGGCAAACCTGTCATTGTCATCGCTTGACATGCGCTATTATAGTGATACAATAAAAAATAAAAGCCGGAGGGCATGTGCCACTCGTTCCCCTACGGGAACCGCGAGAGATGCACGAAATGACCATTCCTTTTTCATGGTTATTTTGTGCCTAAAGAGACACGAAAGGAATGGTCATTTTTATGAAAAAAAAGAGTGAATTTATAGAATTTATGGCTGATGCAGGTGTGCTTACTTTTGGGGATTTTACTACTAAGAGCGGCAGAAAGACACCCTATTTTGTCAATACAGGAAACTATAAAACAGGGATGCATATTTCGATGCTCGGCGATTATTACGCTGACAGCGTCGCCCAGAGCGGAATTCAGTTTGACGCTCTTTACGGCCCGGCTTATAAGGGCATAACCTTAGCAGCAGCTACCGCTGCTTCGCTGTACCGCAATCACGGAATAGATGTTCCGTATTTCTTCAACCGCAAAGAAGTCAAAGATCATGGTGAGGGCGGTTCACTTGTCGGCTATAAACCCAAGGATGGCGACAAGCTCGTTATCATTGAAGATGTCGTCACTGCCGGAACTGCTGTCAGAGAGAGTCTTGAACTTCTAAAGGCTGTTGCTGATGTTAATGTCACTGCACTATTTGTCTCTGTCGATAGAATGGAGCGCGGAACAGGTGAGCGTTCGACCCTGGACGAACTGAGAGATGAATTTAATATCAGCGTCTATTCCATCATAAATGCTCTTGATATTATTGCCTCTTTTCCTGCGGGTGACGAGCGAGTAGCTAAAATGGAAGCGTATTTGGCCGAGTATGGGGCGAAATAGGAATGGACTTCAAGGTTGTAAGTGATTTTGAGCCTGCGGGCGGACAGCCCGCAGCGATTAAGGCCCTCGTGGATGGACTGAATTTAGGCTTCGATGAGCAAACATTACTGGGTGTCACAGGTTCAGGTAAGACCTATACCATGGCAAAAATTATCGAGCAAGTTAAGCGCCCTGCGCTTGTGCTTGCGCACAACAAAGCTCTCGCGGCGCAGCTTTGCGGTGAGTTTAAAGAGTTTTTTCCCGACAATGCCGTGGAATTTTTTGTTTCATATTATGACTATTATCAGCCGGAAGCATATCTTCCGCACACGGATACTTTCATCGAAAAAGACAGCTCCATAAATGACGAGATAGAGAGACTGCGCCACAGTGCGACGTCTTCGCTTTTTGAGCGGCGCGATGTCATTGTGGTTTCTTCTGTTAG
>Ga0123355_10007231_pt1 | contig 16596 bp, 16 predicted proteins | sample TergutEmb28metaG_3_FD_89872 | JGI IMG/M metagenome (GOLD analysis project Ga0123355, IMG submission 89872) | Embiratermes neotenicus P1 segment gut microbial communities from Petit-Saut dam, French Guiana - Emb289 P1 | ecosystem: Host-associated > Arthropoda: Insects > Digestive system > Gut ...
CTCACCAACTCCACCACCATCCCGCTCCCCTCACCTCCCTGGACGCTTCTGTCCGCGGCCCCCATCTCCATCGGCACGGTCGGTGCGTGGAACTCCTCGCTCACCGCGAATGTGACCGCTAGTGCCCGCTACGACGGCGAGGGTGCATTCCCAGACGATCAGTATGGACGCTTGACGATCGCTCAACTGGGAAGCGGAGGCCTTATAAGGATCACCTTGCGTGACAACGCGGTTAATGGCTGGGTTCAGCTCAACAATAACTTTGGCGTAAACGAAGGGGCGAGTGCGCTCGGCTCGGGCACTTTGCCGAGTGCGTTGGCCGTGGGGGACACTTTCAGCTTTGAAGCAGAGGGGACGAGCCTCGTTTTCAAGCGAAACAACGTCACGCTCTGGTCTGGAAGCGCTTCCACCGTCGCCTCGGGCAATCCCGGTTTCATGCTTCAACGGGGGCCATCCGGTGCTACCCCCACCTACGTGCGCGACTTCGAAGCGGGCGAGTGGCCCCCGAACGGCGGCGGCGGCGGGCCGCAGCCGGTGACGCTCGCAAGCGATGCGCTCACCTCTCCTGTGGGCGCTTGGGGCAGCAGAGCGGGCTGGCAGATCATCGGCGATGCGTGGAGCATCACCGCGAACGGTGCGACCGGAAGTAGCACTACCCCGCGCCCGCTCGCGCGCTATACCGGCGTCTCCTTCCCGAATGACCAGTGGGTGCAGGCCACCATCGGGTCTGTGAACACCAACGGCGGCCTTGCGCTTCGCGTCGGTCCTTCGCCCACGGCGTGGTATTGGTGTCAGGTTCGCCCCGACGGGTGCTGGATACACCTGATGTCCGGCAGCTCGTTCGCGACTGCTGCCAACACGACGCTCAATAATGATTCGACTTTCTCGGCACAGACCGGCGATGTCATCTACTTCGAGGCCGTAGGTTCCGTGCTGACGTTACGGGTGACGCGTGCCGGGTCCGTCGTTCAGACGCTCACTGCCACCGACTCCACTGTCGCCTCGGGCGCTCCGGGGATACAGAACAATATTACGACCATCGATCTGCAGCCGCTGCGCGACTGGTCTGCAGGAGGATTTCAATGACGATCCGCTACGCCACGACCGTGCAGATGGGATCGACTCCCGGCGTCACGGTCACGACCACCTCGCTCCCCGAAGCAGTTCAGGGGACGGCGTATAGCGCCACGCTGCAGGCATCAGGCGGCGCGGGGATGGGCGGCTATGCCATCGGTACTGCGTCCACGGTCTACACCAACTGGTCGGCAGGAGCATTGTAATGACGGTGCGCTACATGACGACCGCGCAGGCTGGCTTCAGCCCGCCGGTGGCTCCCGCCGTCACCATCACCCCGTTCACGTTCGCAGCGGCGGTCCTCGGCACGCCGATCACGCCCGTGGCTCTCGCTGCCACCGGCGGGGTGTCACCCTACACGTGGTCGGTGTCGAACCTGCCGGCGGGAGTGACGCTCTCGGGCAACACGATCAGCGGTACGCCCAATGCCGCCGGCACCTCGATGGTGTCGGTCACGGTGACGGACTCCACGACCCCGACTGCGCTCACTCAGACGATCACCCGCTCGCTCGTCGTTACCACCGTCGCCGCCACCGGTGTCGCCCCCAACCAGATGGCAGGGGGTCTGCAGTGCATGAACAACGACTGCATCTTCAACCTCAACATCGCGAGCGCCCCGCTTCATCCGCAGAACAGCCTGATGATGGGCACGGTCGGGGGGAGCACTGCCAGCGTCGTCGGGTTTGAGACCATAGACGGCCCCCATCACGTCATCCCGATCGGCGGCTATCCGCTCACCGCTTTCCAGAGCGCTCCCACAGTGACGATGGACTTCCTCTACACCCCCGGCAGCAACAGCAACGCCAGCAACAACTACCAGTTCAATCCCACCACGGCCGGCTTCTCGAGCATCGAGCCGTTCGCGGGCAGGAACGGCACCTTCATCGAGTCGGGCAATTACAGCGTCGGAGCAGTCGATACCGACCGCAAATGGCAGAACGTCAGCGTCGCTGACGGCAGCTTCAGCGAGTTCTACAACGCCTTTCCGCCGGGGCAAGGACAGACGTTCGCGCCGTCCGGGTTCACGCTGACCGCGACCATGAACGCGATCGGCGGGGTGTACTATAAGCAGTTCGAGACAAACATGGCAGGCACCGGGGCGAGCGGCACGCCTGCAGGGGCCGTCGGCAACGGCTCGGCCAGTTCCTACGTCTGGATCATCCCGTGCATGCCGCGCCCGGATGAGCTGCGCGCCGGTGAGATCAGGCACCCGGTCACGGTGGGCCTGTCTCAGGTCGTCATAGCCGGACACGCCAATACCACGGTGGGTCCGTATCTGTGGCCGGCGACCGCTACGAGCTATTCCGGGGCCGGCAACTGTCCCTACGGCACTTGGTTTCGCCTGAAAGCGGGCACCACCATCACGCTGCAGGGCGCGAATTCCGTCACTGCCGGCAGCACGGTCGCGATCTCGAGCTTGCCGACCTACCAGCAGATCATGATCCGTCAGCTGCAGGAGTACGGCATGATCCTCGCCGACGGCACCAGCGGCGGGGACATCGGGAGCCTGCGTTACAGCATCGACTGTACGCTCGATCCCAACATGGCCTCAGCCATGAGCACGTTCCCGAAGATCCTGTGGAGCGAGTTCGAGGTCATCGACGTCTCATCCCTCAAGACCGCCGACAACAACAACCAGTGCAATCCAAGTAACTCCGCCGGCATTGCGGTGCCGCCTCATCAGGCAAGTCCCGCGGTCGCCATCGGCGTGACGCACCAGCTGATCCACGTCGCGCAGGGTGTGGCGGTGAACCTCGCCTCGCTCGTGCTGCCTTCGGCGCAGGCGGCGACGTTCGCTTTCTGGTCCCCGATCGCCGCCGATACGGCTACCGGCTTCAACCAGACCGCAGGGGGTGTCGGGACGCTCTCGGGGAGCACCTTCACTGCGTCCAGTAGCGCCGTCGGCAAGTGCATCATCGAGGTCACGCTCACCGCCAACCCGGTCGTCAAGACTACTTTCATCATCGTCGTGATCCCCTGGGATGCGACCAGTGGACTTCGCACTCCGGCCATTGGCGGGACGTACGTGACATGGCCCTATACCACGACGACTGCGACGGCGTTCTCAGGCCCCGCCGGCACCGTATGGCACAACGCGGGTCTTCAGGCGTGGGGAGTCGTGACGCCCTATGCCGGCTACAACACCGTCGCTTACTCGGTCAACAACTGGACGAGTCTCGGCGGGGTTGCGGGGACCGATACCCAGCCGTTCTGGCTGTTCGCGATCGGCAACCCCGACCTCTTCTACCAGCTTTATCTGCCGGCGGGCTCGTATGACTTCACGGTCGGGTGGGCCTACGACGGCGCCAACGGTTACGGCAACACGAGCTGCCTGGTGGAGATCGACGATACGATCGTGGAAGGGGCGGTGAATCTCACCACCGGCGCGGTGACCAACCCGCTGGTGCTGTCTTCCGTCGCGGCAGCGGCCACGCCCTATACCAAGACTTACGGCCCCATCGCGGTGACCGCCGGCACTCCCGTGAGGCTCGCTTTTCGCGGCTACGACGTGAGCCTGCAGGCCACTCGCGCATCGTTCAACTGCCTCTCGATCGTACCGACGGCGAGCGCCGCTGCAGAAACGCTGCCCGCGCATGCCGCTCCCAGCAGAACCGAACATACCGCCAAGAAGAAGGCGTCGGTGCGTCGCAGGGCTCGCTGATGGGCGTCATCATCCAAAGCACGGTCCAGGCGGGAGCGCCAGCGCCTCCGTTGCCTTCCGCGCTAACGCTCACTACGACGACGTTGCCGGCAGCCACTGTCGGTACGGCGTATACCGCGTTGCTACAGGCATCCGGCGGTACGCCGCCTTATAGCTGGACGGCGCTTGCACTGCCGGACGGGCTCACGGTGGCCGCTGCTACCGGCGTCATCTCCGGTATGCCCACGAGTGCCGCAACGACGGCAGTGGTGATCACGGTGCAGGATGCGTCTGCCGCTACGGCGAGTCGCACGTTGCCGCTAGCGGTGAATGCTCCCATAGTAGGAAGCGGCATCAGCATCATGACCGATTCGCTCCCGCAGGCGACTACCGGGGTGATGTACGGCAAGACGCTGATGGCTACCGGGGGCACTCAGCCGTACACCTGGGCGATGAGCGCTGCGGTGCCGGGTCTGTCGTTCGATCATCGTTTCGGGCTGCTCTTGGGCACGCCGACGACGGCCGGTACGACCAGTCTCACTTTCACCGTCACCGACGGTTCCGGCGATGGCGGCACTGCGACATTGCCCCTGACCGTCGTGGCCGGACGTACCGACTTCGATTACTACGTGTCCCCTGACGGGGATGACACTACCGGAACCGGAACGCTCTCTGCGCCCAAGTCACTCACCGGTATTGCGAGCTTCCCCGGCGGCTCGCGCATCGGGCTGTTGCCAGGCACCTACCAGTACAGCCGCGTGAACGGCGTTGCGACTAGCCTCTATGCCAGGGCGCTGGGGAGCCCGGTCCTGGTTAACCCGCCGATGGGAAGTGAGAGCTCGCCCACCTTCATCGGCTCGAGCGACAGCACGGGCCAATACTCCCCGCGCACCGCGATCATCAGTGTGCTGGATCCGAATGTCGGCTGCAGTTTCACCGGCTCTATCTCAGGGGCGACGCTCACTATCACCGCGGTGTCAAGCGGCACGATCGTGCAGAACTGCTCCTACCTGGGCGAGATTGCCGGCACCGACGGTATCGCACGTCCCTGCTGGGTGGGTGGCTTCATCAGCGGGGCGCAAAGCACTGCCGGGGCAACTTATTTCGTCTATCCCTTCAACTATTCCTACACCGGGGCTTTCACCTCTCACAACGCGCCCACCGATGCGCAGCCGTTCGTGACTTCCGGCAACGGCACGCTCGGCGGGAGCGTGAACACTCCTGTCACCGGCAATATCCCCACTAACGGATACGTGACCTACGCGGGACTGGTGCTCCAGCAGTTTGTGCATTCGGGCATACGGGCCAACGCCGCTTATGGCATCACCGTCTATGACTGCGAGTTTGGTCCTGCGCGCTGTCAGACCTCGGCGGCGAACTCGGGGATGGTGCGCTTTCAGTTCTGCGAGGGCTGTCGCGTCTTCAACAACAAGTTCAAGTGCTTCGTGGACACCACGGTGCAGACGATGGAGCTGACAGCCCCTGCGTCGGGTATGTGGCGCGGCGGCACGCTCACTGACCCATGGCCCTGGCCGAGTTCCATCATTGCTTCGCTCCCCATTGCTCCCGTCATGGTGAGCGGCACGTACGTTGATAGCGGCTGGGGCAACCGTCCGGGGTTGCAGATCACTGAGGGACAGACCGCGGTCACCTATAACTATCAGTTCGCGCTGACCACTGCGCCGGCATCGGGCAGTACTTTCAGCGGCAGCGGCACGATAAACATAGCAGGTCCGGGGTACTGGCCGCTTGCCACCAGCAGCGGCTATCCAATGGTGCTCTCGACCGGGCAGGAGGTATCGGTAACGCTCACCCACGGCTCGACCACTTTCTCGGTGGATACGCCGGTTGTCATTACCGGCACACCCACCACCGTGGTGCGGATCGTGGCACTTCTGATCACTGGCACTCCCTCGACGCAGATCACCTATTCCCCCACTGGGTACGGTCCATGGGGTCAGGCGTACGGTTATGTGCAGATCCCCGGCGGCTTCAAGGTGCCGAACGAGTTTCACCACAACACCGCCTATCACCAGTGTCTGTTTCTCACCAAGGACTACACCGCGAACACCATCAATGCCTACAACAACTACCTGGAGTGGGGAGACTGGGGCAGTCAGCCGGCAACCTCGGCGACATTGAACGGCGTGTCCCTTGGCAACTCCAGCCAAGGCTTTCTGTGGTTGCAGGGGACCGATACCAATAACACCAATAACTTCCACCACAACATCATGGTGGGAAGCGGCGGGATCCAAGTCCGTAACATGATGGGCGGCGTCACCAACTGGGGAACCGTAAACATCATGAACAATACGTTCGTGAACTCCCCCAACGTCATCACGCCCGGATCCTTGAGCACTTCGGTCGTCAACCGTCACAACAACATCATGTACTGGACGGGCAGCATGAGCACGACGGTAGGGTCGTTTGTCCTTGACATGCCCGGTACTGCGTCGGCTCCCTTGTACACCAAGCCTTCTGAGACCATGGACTACAACGTATTTCAGACCGGTATGCGCTTTACCATCGGCATGTACCCGGCTTCCCCGATGGCCGGCACCACGATGCAGCAGTTGTCGGGATGGCAGAACTCCCCCGGCACCACCGGGATGCCCACCGGCTGGGTGGGCTACGACAAGAACAGTCAGTCGCTCGCGGCATCGCCTTTTGCCGGCACGCCGACGCCCGTGCGTGTGCCTACCGACATCAACAGTTTCGCGCTCTCGTCGAGCGGGCCGGCAGCCACCGGCGGGATTGGCGGCATGCCCTGCGGGGCGCTCGATGGGACCGTCGATCGCATAGGTTGCGACTGGTGAAGGAGTAAGACATGGCGGTCGCATGGACATTACCCGTAGGCATTGCGTTAAGTCCCACCGCAACGGCCAACCTGCCGGCGTACTGCTACAACTGGGTGGCTAATAACGGCATTTTAATCAGCGGAAGCCCAAGCAGCCTGCATACCATAGCCCAAACCCAAGCATAAGGGGAAATACGGATGAAAGCAGAATTCGACGCGCAGGAGTGCCAGTTCCTGATCACCGGGACAAGCCTGTATCTGCAGGCGCTCGCCGCACGCACCAATCAGCAGCTGGCGGAAGCTGCCAAGCCTGTGCAGGCCGCCGAGCCGCCGAACCCGAACGGGCCGGTGCCGCCGAAGCCTCGACAGGTGGGAAACAGTGGCAAGCAGCCTGAGCAGCGCTGATACGCCCTCGACGTGGATGCAGGACCTCGAGGCCGACGTCGGCGGCGCGCGGCAGACTATCGGTCAGTACTCCCCGGCAATCGGGCTCGGACTCGGCATTGCGCAGGGCGGAACGGCGGGCACGACGCAGGCGGCAACGAGCGCGGCCAAGTTAGCCAGTAACGCCGGGCTCTTCGGCACCGCGGGCTCCGCCGTCGGCTCGCTCGCGGGCGACGTTGCGAACCTGGGCAACATCGTCCAGGGCATCAATCAGGGCGGGGCGCTCGGGTATGCCGGTGCGGGAATCAACGCCGCCATGCTCGCCGGCAACGTCATGCAGCAGGGCGCCTCGATGGGCCTGCTGTCTGCCGCGACGGGCGATGAAGGCCTGGCGCTGTCGTCGTTCGCAGGGCCAGCCGCGGGGGCGCTCAGCCTCTACGAATTCGCGCGCAACTGGCAGTCGGGTGCGACGGGATCGGATGCGCTCTCGGGAGCCGAAGCCGGAGCAACCATCGGCACCGGTATTCTGCCGGGAGTCGGAACACTGGCCGGCGGGCTGATCGGCGGGGCGGTCGGCGCGGCCAGTTCGCTCTTCGGTCCCGGCAAAATGGACCCCGAAAACCAGGGCTGGGATGCCTACGCGCAGGCCTTCGACAAGTCCGGCGCGGCAGGGGTGAGCGGTGCGACGCCGGCGAACAACTTCCAGGCACTCGCCGGCATGTTCGACGCGCGCGGCTCCACCATGCCGATGTACGAAAAATATGGCCGCATGGGCGAAAATCAGTTCACGACCGACATGTTCGGCATCGTCAACCAGGCGTTGAAGAGCGGCAAGGTCGCCTCCAACGCCACCCCGCAGCAGATCTACTCCAAAGTCGTGCAGCCGTGGATCCAGGGCATGGAGCCGGGCGGCTGGCAGGCATCGAACACCGCGAAAGGCTCACCCGAGCAGGCCGCGATGGGGAACCTGCTCACCAGCATGATCGGGCAGTGGCAGTCGGGGCAGTTCACCTCGAGCTCGAAGGTCGGCATCGACGGTCAGACGGTAAGTACCGGGGTGCCGACGTACGGTGCGGACGGCTTCCACGCGGGGACGCAGGCCGCGCAGCAGCAGGCGCAGACCGCCATGGCGCCGGTGAGCCAGGCGACGAGCTCGCTCGGCAACATCTTCGGTGGCACCAGCACACAGAGCCTCACACAGCAGATTTCGCAGCAGCTGGGCGGACAGCAGGCCGCTCCTGCACCCATGCTCGGCGGGCAGAACTTCTCGTGGCTGTCCTCCATTAACGCGGGGCTCTTCTGATGGCGGCGACCAGCCAGAACGCGCAGATCTACAGTCCGATGACCCCGCAGGTCAACGCGGGAATCAATTCGGATCTGACCAATGCGATGGGGTTGAACGCGCCGTCGATGGGGACGGGACAGCCGACCTCTGCCGATGGCATACCGCTGCAGACCTTCTCGGACATGCCGTCGAGCTATACGGCAATGCCGAACCCGACGCTGACGCAGCAGATGAGCGGCTTCCTTGGCTCAGATACCGGGCAGCTCATCACCTCCGCGCTCCCGCTCGCCACCGGGCTCTACGGCGCGCAGCAGGCCAATCAGAACCTGCAGCAGCTCACCAACCAGGAACGCGGCGTCGTGCAGCCAGCGGTGAACTACGGTCAGGGCACGCTCAATCAGATGATGGGCGGCGCACCGATGGCAGGACCGGCCGGGCAGTACGTCGGCACGCAGATGAACAACGCCAATACGCTCGCTCAGGCCGCGCAGCCGTATGCCACCGGCAATCTGACGCAAGGCCAGGCACTCGCGCTGCAGCAGGCCGCACAGGGTGCGTCGGCGTCAACGAATCTCGGTTATGCCATGTCCGGCAACCCGCTGTCCTCCGCCAACGTCGCAGCCCAACAGGGGATAGCGGACCAGTCGATCATCACGGCCGGGCAGGTTCAGCAACAAAATATCCAGTTCGCAGCTCAGGCCATGCAGGCAGCCCAAGGCGTCTACAGCGGCATCCTGAACGGCGCGCTGCAATCGACGCAGCTGGGACTTTCTGGTTACAGCCAGGCCGTCCAGCAGCAGATCCAGGGCAACCAGCAGATCCAGCAGCAGATGCAGCAGCTCATGAACGGCGTCGCGCAGGGCATCACCGGCTCAAGTCCGTCGGGGCCGGGAGGAACGCAAGCCGGACAGCTATTTGGTTCCACGTTGAACAAGGTGCTGGGTAGCAATCAGCCGGGGGCGGTCGGCGGCACGACGCAGGGCGGCTCGATCACGCCCGCGCAGGCGAGCCAGGTCAACTACGTCGATACGCCGAGCCCGTCTGACTACATCGATACGTCGGGCTTCGATTCGGGTAGCAGCTAATGGCCGACGGCAGCGCAGCTCCAGACTTCAGCGACATGTCGCAGCAGAACCCGTGGCCGGCGCTGAATCCCCAGGTTCCACAAGGGCCGATGCCCGCACAGGCGTTCGGACCACAGATGCAGCCGGGACCGACGACGATGCTGGGCGCTCCGATGCAACAGCCCCAACAGCCGCAACCATCAACGCAGCCACAAGCACCAGCGCAGCCGCAAACAGCAGCACAGCCACCGCTTAGCAATGTGGGTACTGGCGGCTACGGCGGCTACGGCGGCATGCCGGCCGATCAGGCTCTGCCGCTCATCTCGCAGTTCGAGTCGAACAACCAGAACGTGCCGAACTACGCATACGGCCCTTCCCGTACCGCGAGCGGCCCGTACCAGATCACCGACACCAACTGGCAGCAGTACGCCCCGCAGGTAGGGATTAATACCCAGCAGTACCCCACCGCGATGTCCGCGCCGCGCGAGCTGCAGCAGAAAGTCGCGACCGCCATGTACGACGCCCAAGGGTTCGCACCGTGGGCACCCTTCAATCCGCGGCTGCGAAACTACCTGCAGCAACACGGAATCAGCGCGCAGGGTGGACAGGGCGGCCTCGACGCTGCGGGAATGACGCCGCAAGAATCCCAGGTCTTCCAGGGCGTCACCGGCCAGATGCCCTCTGCCATCCAGCAATTGCAGAACGATGCGCAGGACTTGCGCGCGAAGTACCCCGCCTACGCCGCCAGGATCGACGCCATTACCGCTGACCTCGAAAAAAAGATGGGCCAGTACGACGCCGACATCCAGCAGCAGGAGAAGGCGCTTTTCGACATCCGCATGCAGGCCGCCGGCCAGCAGCAGAATATGGACGAGGCAATCACGAAGTGGGCGGCGAACACCCCAACGCGCCAGGCCACCTATGCCGCCGCCATGCATGCCGCAGCCCCGCTGTCGATCCTCGCGGCCATCGGCGGCGCACTGACCAAGACCAACGCCGTCGGACTGCTCGGAGCCACGACCGGAATCGTCACCGGCATCAATTCAGGCTCGGAGCAACGCTACAAGGCCGCGATGGACGAGTGGAAGACGCAGTATCAGGTGCTGACCGACCACAACCAGCGCGTGATGGACACCTTCAAGACCATGCAGGAGGCATACAAGGGCATGGCCGATGCGGACGAGCGCGCAGTCGCCCGAGCGCGTCTCATGACGAACGATCAGGTGTCAGCAGAGCAGCTGAAGATGAACAGCTCGCTCGGACTGCTGCAGGCGTCGCAGAACACCGTAAACATGCTCGGCAACGCCGCTCAAGCCATCAGCTCGATCGGAGCTGCGAGGCAGCGCATGCTGTATCCGTACGGGATGGGATTCGGCGGAATGATGCCGGGAATGCAGGGCGGCGGCGCTACCGGACTCGACCAGCCGCTGAGTGCGTACAACGCCTGGCAGATAGCGGAAGCGGCAGGCACCTGGGGTGTGCCAGTGCAAGGCGGATACCGCAACGTTGCGCCGATCGCTGCTGCTGCGAGCCAGACCAACCCGGATATGACGCTGCGTCAGTGGCTGCAAGACAGAGTGGACCACAAGGCAGAGACGGGCGCTGAGATACGCGAAACCGGCAGGGCCGCGCAGATCTCCGGCGGAATCCAGGGCACCGTCAACGACATGCGTCGGCTCATACCGGAAGCCGAGCGGCTGGCGCGCCAGATGGCATCGAGCCGCACACCGTGGGTGCCGCTCAACCAGTTACTGGCAAACGCCGATCATTACAGCAGCGACCCGCGCTATGCGGCATTCGTGCAGGTCAACCAGAACATCCTGCGGCTCTATCGCTCGTTGGGTGTCGGCACGGTCGGCCGCAGCACTGGCGAAGAACGCGCACAGGCCGGCCAGGAGTTCAATACTGCGGTAGGGCCGGAAGCCTATCTCGCCGCCCTGAACGCTATCGACTACGAAGGATACTCCGCGGCCTATGGATTCCACGAAGCCACGAAGCCACAGTCCTACCGCGACATCGAGCAGACACCCGAGCCGACCCGCCCCAGCGAGTACAGTCCTGGCGCTCCGGTCGGCAGGCCGCGCGGGCAAGCTGCAGCGCCAGGACAAGCACCACCGCCAGACAATGACCCCGCGGGGATACGCTGATGGCTGACGGCACCGGCCTGCAGGACTTTCGCGCACAGTATCCGCAGTACAACGACCTGTCGGACACGCAGCTCGCGGACAAGCTCTACAGCCGATACTACTCCGACATGCCGCGACAGACGTTCAACCGCAAGATGGGTTACGACCCCCAAGTCGCGCAGATGGGCTCAGCCGAGCGCTTTGCTCGAGGCTTCGGGCACCAAGTCGCCGAGTGGGGCCGCGGTGCCGAGCAACTGGCCGTCAGCGGCACGCGAGCAACATTGCTGCCTAGCGAACGGGACAAAGCAGCGCCGCTGACTGCCAGATCGCAGGAGCTGTCGCAGCAGGAGACCGAATCGCGTCGCGCCAATGCACCGCTGATGCGCACCACTGGCGCCAAGGTCGGCAGCATGGCCGCAGAAGCGCTGCCGTTTTTGGCAGGACCGGAAGGCTGGGCGGCGACCGCCGGTATCGGCGCAGCGGAAGGCGCTTTAGAGCCTACCGCTGGCGAAGAGAGCCGCACACTCAATACGGCGCTCGGTGCTGGTGCTGGCGTAGCGGGTCGAGCCGTTGGCTCCTTGGCTGGCCGCGCTATTCAGCCGTTTCGGAACACCCTAGAAGGCGCACGCGATGCTGCGGTAGACGTGCTGCGCCGAGCCGGTGTGCCGCTCGATGCCGAACAGCAGATTGGCGGCAGAGTATTGCGCACCGCCAAGAACGCGGCTGCAGACAATCCGGTGTTCGGACCCTCAGAGTTCCCAGCTCGGCAGCAGGAAGCCTTTACGCGCGCCGTGCTGCGCGAGATGGGCATAGCGAACGAGACCGAAGCAAGCCCCGCTGTCATGCAGGCGGGCCGCCAGCAGCTGAGGAACGCCTACAACGCCATCGCCGCTCGCAACCATATCAATGTCGATGCGGTGATGGATCGCGACCTGCAAGCTATTCAGACCCAGGCTGAGCAGTCGTTGAATCGGGACGACGCCAACGTCATTCGGGCGCAGATCCGCAACATTTACGACGGCGTGCGCACCGGCCCGAATCCCGGCCAGGGCACGATCCTTGGCGACCGCTACGCTGCTATCAATCAGGCGCTGGACCGTGTGCCGGGACAAGGCGGGAAGGCACCTTTCGTCACCGACATTCGCCAAGCGCTTACCGCAGCGTTGCGGCGCTCGGCCAGTCCCCAAGACATACAGCTGCTCGCGCAGACCGATCAGCGCTACGGCGCGATGCGACAGATCGAGCGCGCCATAGGCCCGGACAACCAAATCTCGCCGGCATTGCTCTATAACGCTACCGACACCTTAGCCAGAACCAATCAGTCGATTTACGGGCAGGGCGCAAACCAGCGCCTGGTCGAGCTTGCACAAGCCGGCAGATTGGTGTTCGGCAGCCGCACTCCCAACTCCGGCACGCCGCAGCGAGTAGCCGGCATGGCGCTATTCGGTGCGGGCGGTGCTTACGCCGACCGACGCGCCCGCGGGGCCGGCTCAGTCGAACCCTGGCTGGTAGGTCTTGCGAGTTCGGTCGCCGGACCCGCCGCGGTGCGAGCCGTGATCGAGAACCCGACAACGGCTAACGCACTGCGCCAGTGGGCGACCAATCAGGGCATCACCAATGCTGCAACAGCCGCGCGCTATCTTGGCCGCATCGGCGGTGCCAGCACTGCCGAGAGTGCGATACAACGCAGAGACATCCCGTTGAGCGACATGCAGAGCCAGCTGCAGTGACTTCCCCTCCTCCAAAGGAAATCGTACTGCCGAGGTATAGCTTATGACCGACTCACTTTTTGGCGTGCCGCCTCCGGGTGATGACGTACTCACCGCGACTGGCACGGTTCCAACCCCCCCGAATTTTATGCCCATGCCCGAGCAGGCAGACGACTCGTGGATGCCGAAGCAGTATGTCTGGAGCGGCAACTTAGCGTGGATCGGACCCACAGAACCGTGGCGGTCGCCGTACTGGGATTTCCCGGTCTCACAGACGCCCGAGCCGGCAGCCGCCGCCGTGCAGGGTCCGCAGCTGCTCGCAGCGAGCGCCCCGGCAGCACCCGCGACGCCTCGCCGCCGCAAGAGGAGATAGAGCATGACCACCGCGCCACATATTCCGCCGGACGGTTTCACTAAATCGAGAACAATCACCCTCGACGTCTACAAGAAGTCCAAGGCACCGGACTTCTTCCTGCTCACCGACGGCTCGTACGTCATGCTGCACTCGAGCGCCGACAACGTTCGCCAGGACGTGCTGCAACGTCTCACCCCGCCTACTATCCCCGCCGCGCTCTCGATCGGGGGTACGACGCTGGAACCCGCCCAGGACGGGCACGCCTACAGCCACACGTTCACCGCCTCGGGCGGCACCCCCCCGCTGCACTGGACGGCGACGGGGCTGCCGACCGGCCTCACGATCAATGTGACGACGGGTGAGATCTCCGGCACCACGACCCAGACCGGCGACCACGACATCCACGTCACCGTCACCGACTCGGCCGACCCGCAGCAGACGAAGTCGGTGACAGCGACGCTCACGGTGGAATGATGCCCAAGCGCAAGTCAGACCTCGACACCGCCGCTGAAGTGATCGCCGAGCGTATCGCCGCGCGGCCGCCGAACGAGGAGCTGGTGCCGCTGTGTCGCGAGCTCGCCCGCATCGCCGTCGCCAAGGCTCGCGTCCAGACCGGCGACTACATGGCGGATATGGACGAGGAGCAAGCCGATGACGACGCTTGAGCAGATCCTCACCGGCACGAACCTCGCGCTCAAGGTGCTGCAACAGCGCCTGCTCGTGATCCTGGCGATGCTCTGCACCTTTACGCTGTTCAGCTGGGCGATGCTTGCGCAGACACTGCTCGGGGCTATCATCGCGGCCGCCTGGGCGGCACTCGTATTCTTGCCGGTGCTCGCCGGCTTAGGAGACCGTCATGCGAAACATGCAACCGCCCAGGCCACGCGGCCTGCCGCCGAACCCGCTGAAATCGACGCGGGGCGGGGGAATCCACGAGTCCCGATGGCTCTCAGCGATCACGATCGAACGCCAGCGCACGAATCCCCCCGCTATGGCACGTAACAACATGAATATGATCTGCCGCCCGACGCGCCAGGTGATCCGGCGCACGCTCAATAAACGTCCGTGAAACACTCGCGGCGCACCCTGCACCTGAACCCTGCCTACCGGACATTGGCAAAGGAGCTTCACATGGAAAAGCACAAGGACCACGAACAGCAGCAGCCCAAGCACGACGAGCACCACGAGCAGCAGCAGCAGAAGCCGCCGCCGCACCCCGGCCAGCCTGGGCATCAGACGCCGGACCACTCCGAGCAGCCCGGGCAGCACCCCGGCGGACAGCATCAGAACGACTGACATGCAGCGCTATATCGTCACCGTTCTGGCGGCGATCACTGCGCTCTTGGACGGCGGCCACATCGCCGCGCTCTTCAGACCTGAGTGGGTGGTGCTGATCGCCGCGCTCGCGACGGCCGTCACGGCGTTCTTTACCGCGCTCGCCTCGCACCAAGAGGAGTCCGAGCGAGAACTGATCGAGCAGGCCCGCCAGCAGTCCCCCAAGAAGGGCGACTGATCCCCGTCAGAAGAATCCCCGCCCCGGCTTGCACCGTCCGGGACGGGGTAACTACGCCTATGGAGGCAAGGCGCAGTGGGCACCGACCAGAAGGGGATTCCAAGGGGGACATCTGGTCGGAAAGTATTATCGCACCGTTGGGTGAATTTACTGCTTCAGCAGCCCCTGCCGCAGCAGCAGTGAGACGGATCTGTAGCGGCACCCACCCAATTCATCCCACTTTCACCCCCGTTAAGCCCCTCTTTTGAGCCGGAAGCCCCCCATTTGAGGGCCATAAAGGGAGTCGGCAGCGTTCGCAATGCGAAGGCCCCGGGTTCGATCCCCGGCCGCTCCACCAGAAAATCAATCACTTAGCAAGCTTGAGCGGGGCCAATGAGACGAAAGTGTAGCGGCGTGAGACTCATTTCAGGCACGTTTCCGCAGCTGTTCTCCGATTCGGTTGGCAGCGCTAGCCAAGTGATCCGGGGCGAGGTGGGCATAGCGCTGGACCATGCGGAAGTCGCGCCACCCCCCCAGCGCCATCACCTCGTACAGCGGCACGCCGGCCTGGACGGCAAGCGACGCGCCCGTGTGCCGCAGGTCGTGCCACCTCAGCGGCCCCACGCCGGCGCGCTGAATCGCTTTTTTGAACCCGGGTGTATTGCAGTCGTCGTACGGCCGACCCTCATAGGTGAACACGTGCCGACTCTCGGGTGCGAGCGCCCGACAGCGCCGTAGCATCTCGATCGCCTCCGTCGACAGCGGTAAACCTATGGCAGCCTTGGTTTTCATGTGCGCGCCAGGTATCCAAAGGCGCTTTTGGTCGACATCAACCCGGTCCCAAGTGAGCCCGAGCATCGAGCGCATCCTGAGCATCGTCAGCACCGCAAAGCGCGCGGCGAGCTCGAGGTGCAGCGGGAGCTCGGCGCACAGCCGCTCGAACTCCTCCGGCGTGAGCCACCGCGGCTCAGGCTGCGGCGGGCGGAACATGGGCAATTTCACCTGGCAGCCGGCATGGCGCAGCACCGCACTCACCGTCGCCATCATCCGATCGCACGTGCTGCGGCTCCAGCCGTCGGCCAGAGCGTCGGCGCGCAGCTGGTCGAGCACGTCCCGGTCAGCGACGGCGCTCACCAGCTCGTCCTTGCCAATGCGCAGTGCAATCCAGGGCAGGAACTCGCGCTCGCGCTTCTTCGGCCGTGAGTCGTTGTTCAGGTACTTTTCGACTGCCTTGAGCCAAGAAATGTCACGGAGCTTTTCGCCTCGCCAGACGCGCTCGTGCTCGAATCTTTCAAGCTCTCGAGCGCGTGCTTTATCCGTTGTTCCCGTGCTTTTTGGATTCCCTGAGCCAACCTTGATGTACCAGTAGGGGGAGCCTGCACGTTTGTACATTTTGCCTCCAGCCATGCCCGTAATTGGTGTTCTAGGAATACCCAGCGCCGCCCTAGCTTAGCGCTCGGAATCTCGCGGCGGTGCGCCATGCCGCGCAGCGTATAGGCCGACATGCTCAGGTAGTCGGCGGCCTCGTCCAAGTGCAGCTTTTTCATGGCTTTTCCCCTTTCTCGCGCATTTCCCGCAGCAGCTGCATCAGCCGCACGCCTTCGGTCTGCGCCGCCACCGCCACGCGGCTCAAGCGCTCGTTCTCCTCGATCAGCCGGTCGCGCTCGGC
>Ga0123355_10007232_pt1 | contig 16595 bp, 5 predicted proteins | sample TergutEmb28metaG_3_FD_89872 | JGI IMG/M metagenome (GOLD analysis project Ga0123355, IMG submission 89872) | Embiratermes neotenicus P1 segment gut microbial communities from Petit-Saut dam, French Guiana - Emb289 P1 | ecosystem: Host-associated > Arthropoda: Insects > Digestive system > Gut ...
ATGTTTTTAAACTATAACTTTAGCAAGAAACAATGTATGCTCCCTGAGGATGATCGTATGACCGAAACATGTAGGAGCGTTTTAAGTGTTTTAATGTGAAATTTAGATGATTAAATGAATATATGTGCATTTGTTGGCGTATTAATTAAATAAACCACAGAATACACGGTACAACGACAAAGATAATTAATATGTGTAAGTTTTACTACAATCTGTTAAACATTCCACTTCTTTAAAAAAATTAGACAAACGTAAAAAACCGTAAAAGGCGGTACAAATAAAGACCTACGCAGCTGTATATCTTATTAGTAGATGCTATATTCTCTGTGTTGCGCAAGCTAAGCAAGGCAAAAAATTAACAATACAAACTTAACAGTTGAGCGTCATCGACTGTAAATCTCGCCGTTGAGGAGATACGTAAAAGAAATTCCGCCATCTCTCTTATTCATCAATTGCAGTCGACTGCAAACCTGTTGCTAAGGGATGCAGAAGACTACAGACCACGACTTGCTGTGCAAACCGTATAAAGTGACGTTTCGAACATACGGAGTCAGGGACTTTCTTGCTAACAGTCAGGTATTTAGAACTTACGGACAAAAACAGAACGCAGGCGTCAGAAGTATCAATGGCATGTTTGATAATCCCTCTCCTTTTGCTTTCTTTAATGTCAGTAATTAATGCTTTCTTATTTAATAAAAACAAAGCGACAGCATAATAATAAAACAATATGTTTCTTTACTTTTTCCTTTCCTTAATTACATTCTGTATCTTCTTACGGGCTTGTGTGGCCGAAATTAAACCAGAGACATTCATTTTAATTCACACGGATTTCAGAGAACAATTAACGTTCCAGCTCCAGAAATTTTGCACTCAGCAACTCAGAGCGTTAAATGTGTGCATTTTGAACACCATATAATATATTTCAAAAGCCAATTCTAATTATCATGCAAACTGTCAGTTTGTAAAAATACGTTATAATGAAGCTTACAATCTGCTTGCAGTAAGCTTAGCGTTCGTTCCTCTGTAAGGGTAAAATTCTTTCGGAAAAAAATCCTGAAAGAACAGTAAAATATCACAGACTCTTCACTAAAAGCGAAAATAATTTTGCTTATACTTTTAATTTTCGTTTCCAATTCGAAAACAATTTTTATGACTGAAAAAGTATTTAAAAAATTCATTCGACCGTAATGAGAATTACCTAGCTAGATGCCTACTTAACTGCTTTCCAATCACGAAAATCACCGCTTTGATCGCTGCCGGTTTTTACTCAACTGCCACACAATAATCGACCAACAAACGATACGTTTCCCGCGCAGTTCTTCTCCAATACCAAAGAGTAAAAGAAAGTTTCAATTTGTTTTATGCAATGTGTATCACATGTGTAGCGTGCTGTAACGTTGTCTCAATGAATTTCATGCAAACCATCAATCATGATTATGCAATAATCTAATGTGCAATACAGTATCATCTGCATTACTTTGCCATATAAAGTTATGCAAATATGGTCTTTAGAGTGGTGGTAATTATGTGGAGGGTGAAGTCGTTTATCATTGCCAGAACACGTCGCAGCTGCTGCACAGTGTGTCACGAGGCGAGTACACACAGGCGTTTGTAATCTTCCAAACAAGCTTACATCTGCTACTCCCACTACCAACATTTATATTTCCTTCACTGACATCACTTAGCAGAACACTGCCTTAACGCACATTGGTTACTGCATGTGTGACGTGTTTTTAACATTAAAATTCTCTGCATTTTGCTCACATTCACGTAAACGAATTTGTACCCCACATACAGCATTGATTTCCGATCTGGGTCAAATTCGGTGTATTTTAAAACACTTTATTATCCAAACAGATGAACAAATATATAATTCGTAGATATAATTAGAATTATTATACAATATTTAAAAACATTTAAAATTGCTCCGACATGTTTCGAATCACAAGGGACCCATCATCATCAGGGAGCTTTATACAGTGTTTGGTTAAAATTACAGTAATGGTTCTATCGCTTCCGTTGATATAGACCATTATTGTAATTTTAGCCAAGCACTGTATAAATCTTCCTGATGATGGATCCCTTGTGATCCGAAACATGTTGGAACAATTTTAAGTATTTTAAAATATTTTATAATAATTCTAATTTTATCCACGAATTATATATTTGTGCATCTGTTGGAAAATAAAGTGTTTTAATCGTCATTGATGCACGGTACACACATGAAGATCGGTGTATTTTGTTTACATAAAGTGTTTAGTTATGGTCGTGAAAATCAGCGCAGAAAAGACCTGCTATTCTTAAGGGCGTAAGTGAAATTTTATGTAGGGGTGTACAGTGAAACTGTACGATATTTTGGAAATACAGAATGCCTTCGTGAAGCCTGAGTGAAACATGGCGGAGTATCCTATATCATTTACCTGTTACAAACAACAGAGTTTACGTTAATTATGCACCACGAGCTGAATCTTTAATCTCAGTGCAATGCAGATTAGTTTGGACCTTGAAAGGGCTAACGACACGGCGGTTCATTCCAAACAGCAAACAATGCAACATGAACCGGAAGGAATGCAAAAGGAAGCGATCGAAATAAAATGACTTCTATGTGGAGCGCAGGGAACAAATCATGAAAAATATTAGCCCTTGACTTCTTAAAGATGAAATAGTTTATACAGAAACATTGTTTTATTATTATTATTATTATTATTACCGTTGTACTGTTACTTGCTTGTATGTTATGCCGTTTCTCTTATGGGTCACTTTTCTATTGACTCAGCACGTTAATTAACAAAAACTGTATTATTATTATTATTATTATTACTATTACTATTACTATATATCGAGCGAGTGGACGTGTTGTGACAGTGTTCTGACAAGTGATGCACTTTTGTTTCCTTTTTTTCTCCTGTCCTTTTACCTCTGTCTCGCGGCGGCAAGCCAAGTAGTGTGTTCGGTAGTCGACAGTCACTTCTACAGGAAGCAGAAAACCATGAAATTAGGTGCTAGTAATGTACGCGTTTACAGTGATGGTCTATAAATCAGCGATAACGAGCAGGTGTTTTAAACATCATCTGGGAAATCATCCTACAAACGTGGGGCTTTTACCAAGCTCTCTAGATCTACAAGAAGTGATAACACGCCTGTCAATTCTCGCGGGTATGTATCAGCAGCCTACATAAACAAACTACGTGATCAGTCCCAAGTAGGAACTTCATTTGCCAGCACTTTGTACTAATCAGAGTTGCAACCAACAGCGTGACGCTCAGTGCGCAGGTCACGGTTCATCTGGCAGAGACGTGTTCATTTCTGCACATCACTTTAACCAACGAGCTCACCCAAATTAAGAGCAACAGTGCTGTGTTTGAAGTTTACATCAACCACTTGCAAGGCTTTCTTTTATGGATATTCTGGGGCTGTTGCACACTTACGAAACAGGGGCGCTGTCGCTGGGTGTTTTTGTACACAATCAGAGGACATGTTTTCGAAAACGCCATGGCAAGTAATCAACATTCTCAACAAGGGAGGTCTACCTACACTGCCAAGCATGCCAGGAATGTTGCCATCTTTACGCAGGTCTATGTCCGCCAGTACAGCTGTTTGACGTCTAAAACTAACATCAGAGGGCCCTTTGTTTCAGGTTTCTCCCCTGATTTTATACACCGTAACATTGTACTAAGCTTAAAACCAAATTGGCCATAAGCCTTTTATAATATCTCTGCCATGTTGGCTTTCCTCTCATCTGAAAGTAAGACCTCTTGGCAAAATGTTATTTTATTCACACCATTCGTTCTTCAACTGAGCACCGACTAAAAATTTTCTACGGATTACGGATTTAAGAAAACTATAATAAAATTTTCTTTATCGAAACATGTTAAAGCTAAAGTCGATTGTGACCGACTACCTGATTGCAGATTACAAATGATTATTCAAAATCACAACCTACCGAATATTGGAATTATACCTACATCTTTATTTAAAAAATCCACTTCAATCTAACTAACGTTTGTTTTATTTATCTAGTTCAACCGGGAATGGTTGCCGAATCATTTGCTAAACACTTCATTCTGTACGTAACAATTTTATTTCAAGGGTTCTCCACTTCATTTTTTGTCCACTGATACCATAACGGCCGGTCCCAGTGACCGCGCGGTCTGAGGCATAGGTCTGCGGCCGCTCGACGACTGAGATCGTGGGTTCGAGTCCCACCGGGGCATGGAAGTTTGTCTGTTGTGATTGGTGTGTGTTGTCAGGAAGAGGTCTCTGCGACGAACTGATCACTCGTCCAGAGGAGTTCTACCGACTGTTGCGTCGTTGTGTGTGATTAAGAATCCTCAAGAATGAGGAGGTCATGTCCCACATTAGGCCGCAGCGCCACAGGGGAGGGGGGATATCATAACGGCGCCACCTTCTATTTAGAATATGCAAATTTCGAAAACTATTAGAGGTCTCAGACCAACTCAATATACGGTTCTTTATGACATTCCAGGCCTTACACCAAACTGTTGTTCTAACATTCTAACACTTCGCCTTGGGCACATTTTTCGTCTTAGCCAATCACGGAAGCACTTTACAACATAAGGAATGCAAGTGGAAATTGTGCCTATTTAAAACATGTAACAGCGCCTCTACTAATAAATACAGATCAAATCTCTCCACTAAAAATTCTATGGTATTGTTTGAATCTGAGAGGCATAACAACGTGTAATTTGGGCATGAACTGAATTCTTGTCAGTATGCTTTCATTAAATTCAAATCCACAACGGAACCTGGCGAAAAGTCTACACTTTGCTAGACTTTTAGTTAGTACTCATCGTCATTTCGATGGTATTTTTTACAGTAAATCTGACCTTGCCCCACAACCCGTTCTTCTTAGGCCTTCCGAATGTTATGTCAGTTTTTATGTTTTGTTAACCGTGCATCTCGATATATTCGTTTAAAGAAAACGAACTTGACGCACAATTTATCTTCAGTATATTTCGTCAAGCACCTCTAAATGTTGCGGATGTATCTATAGTCCATCATCAGGAGGTACACCGTATGGATACAACAATTGGTACTTATTGTTCTTTTTAGACGACTATTGTCCTGGCTGGGTACCAACCCAACCAGGACAACAGACAGTCATCTACAAAGAACAATAAGTACCAACTGTTGAATCCATACGGTGTACCTCCTGATGATGGGCTATAGATACTCCCGAAACATGTAGAGGTGTTTGACGAAATATACTGAAGATAAATTGTGCGTCAAGTTGGTTTTACTTTAGATGAATTATGTCAGTTTGTTTCATAGCCACTTTACCTGCAGTCTGGGTACAAATTGTATGGAATTACTCTTTATGTTCTGGAAATATTTCTGACGTCCCAAAAGAATCTGTCATGGCATCCCTACTTTTAACGTAATTGCAAACTATATTTTTACTGTAGTAGTGTAGGTATCGTCCTTTCATTGGTGGTACCAACAAATTTCGTGCTGTAAACTCGAATAAAGATTGAACTGTCTTACAAATTGATAAAGTTTCATTAAAGACTACAGCACCGCAAAATCCCACAGGCCGAGTGGAATCGAACACGTAAATTCCAGTTTCCATACCGTACCCAGGTTATTAGACTAAGCTCTCCCGGTAAAATTCTTAGTCTTTTCTAATATTATGCTACCGAAAAAGAATATGAAAAGCAGTTATTATTCTCATGCCCACAAAAGAATCAAATACGATGACTAGCAATAGACTATAGCACGCTTCTCTTTACTGCTGCCCTACAAAGGTACTTCCTTGCTTCGAAACCCTACTTCTACTTCCTGGGATTAGACAGTATAAAATGACATTAAAACAGCGATGTCATCTCTAAATCCTTATAACGGCCACGTGTTCTATTTTCAGTGTTACGCTGATTTCAATCTGGACGTGTCAGAACCTCATCTCTTTCAGATGAATCTGTTCATAAAGGCCTGATTCGTGCAAACCGTCCGTCATCTGAATGATGAATGAAGCCCCTGATGGGTATGCTATCTACAGGCCTGGCATGAAAGTCTGCCGTGCCAGAGACTGCGCTGTCATTTGGCTGCACTCTATTAAACTAATCAAATACTTCCTATTTTCAAATTATCAAAAGCTTTTTCCTGCATACGGATATTATTAAATTCTTTGAAATGATTTATTGCCAGATTAGTGATAGAGAACTCCCTTTAATGCTTTCCGTATTCTGCGTAAAAGGAATGTAATTGTTCTACAGATTTTTCAGAAATACTTAAATTTCAACATGAAGACAAAAAGGGCGATTTATTGTAGAAGACACCCAGATTTCATTAATCTGCATGCAATACTTCTTACTAATATTAACGAATTTTTCTGAGGGATTCTGTGCGAGCTACCTGTACTCCACTGTACACTGGTATAGACTTGTACAAAATTTAGTACATCAATGGTACACAGTTCTGAAATTTTCTAAAAAATTGCCGTAAATTGTATCGTTAATAAACAATGTCAACATTTATACGTATGTGTAATTACAAGACTCTGCTTATCCGTGTGATGGAGTTTCTACTTGCCAGACATTTTTCCAGAAGGCAACTGCCCTTCTGGAAACAACTGTGGACAGCCTACGTACCATCACACAGGAAAAAGCACAAACAAAATATTGTACCTTGCATTGTATATAAAGTTATATGTAAGCAAGATATAATATACTTTTCGACAACTCAATAGACAGAAGGAGGAGAATGAGCAAATATTAATGAATAAAAAGGTAAAGGTAAAGGTAAAGCAGTCCCGTTACAAGCCTGGAGTGGCCCAGAGGGTTCCAGGAAGTTAAGGTTCCCAGATTTTGTGACAATGGCACAGGATGGTGGTAGGTTGTCAGCCTTACGCACCGGCCGCCCTTACCCCCAGGAAATGCTTCTGGTACTCATTTCTGTTAGATACTGAGTCGAACCCAGTGCTACAGTGCGATCGGAAGGATTATATATCAATGAAAAATTCCAATGACACCAGCTGGGATCGAACCAGCAACCTTCCGATTTGTAGCACAGCACCCTAACCACTGTGCCACCGCGGTCGCCGTTAATGAATAAAATAAAAGTTTTATCAACCCGTCGGCCTCGTTATGTCAAACGTTAAGAGACAGCAAATGATGTTGTAGCCAATTACTTTTCATCAGAACCATACACAACGCCTTCCTCGGGAAAAGAAAATGTACAGAGTAAATCGGAAATACCCTGAGGCATTTAAAACTTATTCACAAGAACTAAATAAAACACAGAAATTAAATCTCGCAGCTTGGTGAAGAAATGTAAAATGTCTCCCGACAAACTAATTGGGGAACAAAGTGTTCCCCGTTTGCGACTTTGGCACATCAAAGAGATACTCTGTTTCTTGCCAGACGCTTTCACTATTTAACGGTCGACATTCCCAGCATCGAAATTTATCCTTTCAGTTTTCCGAAGTAGAGGGAAGTGACGGGAATTCCTGAACTTAAACGTCATCCTTCAAATAATCCCAAAAATCAAATCGAGGGCTTGTATCTGAAAGAGGCGGCAACCAGGACCTGGACACCCCTCGACTCGGTACCGCCTTGTAACCAGATGAAATCCCGTTTGAACTACGTACGCCACCAAATTTTCTTTTTTAATTTTCTTTCCAAAGCTGTTAATTTCTACTTATTTATTAAAACAATACTTTAGATATTGTCCACCGTCTGAACGATGAGTGATACACGCGACGTTTCGGAACCTGACAGAAGGATTCCGAGTATTATAAACTACAGAGAAGTTACCGGGATCAGATGGGTGCAACAGAATATTTTAGTACGACTAACTCATAAATGTTACCTTTTAAAGCCGCTTTACAGATAGCACGAAACTATGAATGCGGGACAGTACAGTAAAATAGGTCTACTGGCATCTTAAATGTATATTTCCACATGTTACACAACAAATACATGACGGATGAATTAAGGTGATATAACAATAAATAATTACGGCAAAGCTTAAAGTTTCTACAATTTTATTTACGTATGCATGCAAGAAAGTCATAAAGCATAACATCATAGTTTACTTTTTGCGCCACCAGTACGTATTTCTAAGAATATGCGTAATAACTCCAGGATTTATGCAGCACACATCACCATTTTCTTGCTTTACTTACCATTCCTTATCATGAGTTTTATTTTTTAATCCTATGATGTGACTATGTACAGTTACGCCATCCTGCACAGTCCAGTTTTCCTTCCAAACACATTGCTCTTTTCCTCATCTGCTGTTCCTGCTTATATTTTCGTTATGACTCTTACAGTAAACGAAAACTGAAATCGCTAGCCAATTATTCAATATCAGTGGATATTTATTAAAAATGGCATAATATCACAACCAAACCACATATCTTAATAAATTCAAGGAATAAATAAGAAGTAAATATTAAATCCTTAGCCTTCAGTTATTACAGACATTAAAAATACCTTATGTAGCTCATTTAATAAAGCCTCCAGTCACCGCTCAATAACTCGCAAAACTGAAAGAATAAAATAACTCATTTTTCCAAGAAGTTTAAAGGCAGTCAAGTACGTCTTGTGTTTGTCCTACGGGCGGATGGGAGACTTATGCTTGAAACTCTTCCGAATTGTTACGCGGGGGGCGGGGGACATGCAGCGCCCCCGTATTTAATTGTCTCTAAGGCAATAAAAGTAGACGAAAATTTACTGAGCATAAAATGTTATTTCTTTTTCTTCTACAACTTTTTCCTACATACTTTTTGCTGCGATACGTACTTGGAGAGTTACAAAGAAGATGCGCACAGAAATAAAAAGTTATCGGTTTCCACGGAAATTGACTTTCATGATTCAAAGTGAACATCGCTGACCATATTCTGACTAAATATGACACAATTCTTCCACCACCGGATATCAGAGGAGATAGATATTTTTAGCTCATTACGTAAGGTAATAACAAAGCACAAAACAGGAAAACAAATGCGGTGTGGGATCGATTGTAGCGGCAATACGAAATTCGGTACGCGAACCAACACGTATAAACGGGAACCATGGCAGTAACAGACAGCACAGAACCCGCAGCCACCAAATAGGACTAACGTCCACGGTAACTCTTTGTAAACAGTAGCCAAAATAAACCACACTAACGGATTTCGGACCTTCAGACCTACATCACCCCACTCGATTTTTTTAAGCAGTTCGTAGTCCGTTCGTCAGGAGCACAGATGCAAAGACTGTAACCGCCTGGGACATCGAGTGCCGAGATAGTTGCAGGTTTTGTCTACATTAAAATCTGGAGTAGCATAAGGTGTTCGCCAAGTCATAAGTCGTTACCGTTAGAGATTTTTTCGCATAAATGTTTTAATGTGGAAAACAATAAGAGACCCGTTTCAGTCTTAGAAGTAAATGATAGGATAATATTAAAATGTCGAGAGTCGGAATAGTGACGCGCAATGTGATGGGCGGCCCGGCGTCCGAATAATGGCTGAGGAAGATATTTTCCTTTCTCCAAGACTGTCCAGACCGGCCGTGGGGCCCACCCAGGTTTCTATTCAATGGATGCCCGGTTTTTTCCCGGAGGTAAAGCGGCAGGGTTGTGAAGTTGGCCACCCACAGCCACATAGTTTCGAATTTAAAAATGAGTGGCGCCATACCCCTTCTCCCAATACATGCTCTAATGGCGGATACAGAAACAACTTTACTTTAAAAAAAGTACGGTGGGACAGCACGAACTGAGTTTCTCTGGCACCGGATGCGACAATTAACAAAATTTTTAAAACTGTAAAAAATACACGAGTTTCTAAAATTCTTAGGATTTGTTCATTAGCTGAAAATATATATGCTTTTAAGTAGGACTCTGTTCGACATAGTTAATTTAGTTACGAACTTAGACAAGGTACACTTTCTTCTTGCATCCACGAAAACCCTAGAAAATAGGTTGCATGAAATCAAACATACGAAGGATCACAAATGAAATGAAAGGCGTTTTTTTTTGTCGCTCTCAAAACCACAATCACGATCAGAACTGAATTACTTCTAACCGCGTGAATGTAGGTAGGAACCTCACTGCCTCCATCAAATGATGACTACTAGCGACACTTTCTACTGCCACCTTCTAACGTAAATATGAACACTACGTAGAAAGAAAATTCGCAAACTCCACTATTCTTTCAGTTACTAGTATTATAAGAAATTATTATAAAGTTTTCGTAAGAATGAAAATTCTGCGGAGGGAAGAAGACAATAGAAAAATGATAAAAAATTAAATACATTAAAATAGCTTTAGATATCTGAGGTGAAGAATTTAACTAAATTTATTAAACTGTTCATTAAATTTGTTTAGAAAATCCAGGAACATTATGAAAGCCAATGTGTGAATAATAAATGTCGAAATTGTTTATACTTTGTTACGGATTGCAGCTTTCCATTGTTTTCTTACTGATCTGTTAAAGAACTGGTCTGTTTTTTAAACGTTACCTGAGTCCAGGCTACATTCATCAACACTTTAAGCCAGCTGATAAGCATATCTGCGTAACAATAATATAGTCATGAATAATCGACGGCCAGTCAATAATTCTCCCCGTCTTCCGTGAACACTCGAACACAATACAGTGTTCTCAGCAACTCGCTACTGAGCAATATGAACCCAGACGGTACCTGACAGTTCAACATGCATTGCAGTACTACGAGTATTCTCCATTCCACTCAAAATCAACTGTGAAACCTTCCGTCCATTATGGAAACACAAGATCAATTACAGTGTGCCAGACCCCACTACTGAATCCTACCTTAAGTTACACTAATTCAATCAACATCCTCACACACCTTCTGGACATGAATTTTATAACTGTCCTCCCATCTGGCTACACAGAACTTCAAGAAGAGACAAGCCACATTCGAATCTATATTAAATTAGACGGTGATGTTTATGCGAAATTGCAATACCAAATTTAGTCGAAATTCTCTGAGCAGCATAGTCAATTAAACACGCCGATCGACAGATTCCCTTTTATATACTCAACTAAACCTCCTATTACAAAACAAAACGCACCAAGAATGAGTTCATGAGACAATTATATGGAGTAATTTCAGTGGCACATTATGCTTGTTTGTTCACGGTCGCATGAATAAGTTATCAGATCAATTAGCCGATGCAAAATTAGTATACGAATCAACAAAAAAAGTAACTAATAAAGTCTGCTTCATCGTGATGGGCAACAGGCGAAATGTAAATTTATGTGAATTTCCGAGCGTTACATAATGTTATGGCTTCCGGCTACCCATTACTACTTAGTTATTTGTGTATTATTTAATTACACATGGCAATAACAATAATAAAAACAACTCTTTCCAGTAATCACACCTATTAAAACCTATTAGGATCATGTACAAGAAAATACCTTCATAATTTTAGTGGCTTTTCCAACACTTTTCACACTCTGGGTGACAATTAAATCTCTTTCTTCCCGGAATCCTGTCAGAGTTTTTTCTGTCAGCTTGTTCTTTCCAGTTTCTTGTGTGCTGTACTGAAAATAGGAGAGTGACACTTAGTATGTAAGGAGAATATTTTAAAGTTTATAGAGATGTCAATAGTTAACAAGAGTTTGCAAATATGGATAAAAACAACTGTTTCTTTTGTGTCATTACGCGGCTATTTCAACTTTGTACTAAAAACATCCGTCCTTTCACATGTTTTGAAAAGTTCTTTTTAATAAAATGTATATTAAACTGCCCAAAATTGACCCACTTCCTTTTTATTCGACTTGTGGCCTCTCACTTTTAGTACGAGTGGCGAGTGCTTCTGGTAAATTTCTAAAGCATATCCCGACGTCAATTACCGCACATCATGGGTCTCCAACATTTCCATGGCAAAGGGGCAAACCCTTGTGGGGTGTTTCGCGGACCGCACATGGGAAAGTAGCAGTAATAATTATTGTGTAATTTTTATAGTATGCACACAAATATGGCTGCTGGCAGCACAAATCCTGGTGGACCTATGCAGACTGCGGGCCACGGGTTGAAGACCCATGCACTACACTGAACATGTCCACCCTGGACGTGTCTCTGAGAGGGAGGACCGTTTGCGCGGTATTTTCCGCTTTCTGCATGCACGGAGGTTCGCATTGCTTTGACTTTCTGTGCGCCACCATGACTGTCGGAAATGCGGTTACGTGAATGTACAAGGAACAACCTCAGAGTTAGTTCCACTGCGTCCCTTTGACGTAGGTGTAGATCGACTTGTTTTTAACGTGTTTCTTCCTCTTCGTTAAATCTTGGATCAGCGGTTGTGTGCTAGCAAGATGGAGCAGAAGAAATGTCGTGTACGTGAAATTCGCCGCACAATTTTTTATATATTTATGGGTATTTCACACTTACACTACGACGTGGGTCGTTAACGCCTATAGTAAAGTAAGCCTATTATTCATATTCTGGATGTCAGACGCAGATAAATGTCGGAACTTATGAACAATTTTGTAAAAGCCTTGGACAAAAGCTGTGAAAGTCTCCGGTACTGGCGCAGTATGCTTCGAATCTCAGTTATGCCAGAGCTAAAGAAGAGATACTGTCAGTTCACAAATTATAAAGGTCAGGTTCCATGACATATTCAAAACGACATTAAATGGTACTAAATTGGCTACGCGTAAATTCTTCAGATCGTCAGTTCATGGTTTTCTGGGTAACAAAAAGGAGGGAAATTATTATTTTAATAATTTTTTATCAGTTAACGGCGGATACCTTTTTCAACGTTCTAATTTGACCAATGGAATATTGGTCCACTATTACACGTCAAAATAAATTCTGCTAAAACTTTAACGCGGAACTATTACAATTCAGACTCAAGTTACAGCATTTGCAGACAAACATCCGAATAAGCCAGAACTATACGTTACGGATTTTGAGAAACATTATGAACATACAGTGTAAGTGGATGTGCGTTTCAAGAGATTAAAGGATTACTGAAACCATTTTCAGAAAACACGTCGTGTGGCAATTTACATTTACTTTTCATCGGCAATCGTCCATACTGCTATATCGACCGGTTTCATAGGACGAATTTTCTTCGATAGCTCCACTGACGTATGCTTTTCCAACTATAAGACTAACTTGTTAGAACGGGACAGAATAACGATATAATTTCAAATCTTTATGCTTCTGCAAGTATGTGTGCATAAATATAATTATAAATATAAATATAATTATATACAGGGTATACACAAAAGAATTGTGCGATTTCAAAAGTTAACAAGAAATTTATCTCTCAATTTAACCCAGGCACACCCTACACCGTCAGCAGCAGCAACTGTCCAAGTTTCTCATGTGCTACCAGCAGTTCGCTTCTCATGCTTACTGCGGGTCCGCGGGGCCAGTTTCCAAGATGGAGTCGCGGTAGGAAAAGGAATTCTGTGTGTTCCGTTTTCAGGTGTCCAGATCTGTGATTACAGTGCAGCGTGAGTTTCGTGCACGGTTTAGAAAAGACGCACCTGCATGGTGCGTCTTTTCTAAACCTACTGCGACGCCATCTTGGAAACTGGCCCCGCGGCCCCGCAGTAAGCATGAGAAGCGAACTGCTGGTAGTGCATGAGAAACTTGGACAGTCGCTGCTGCTGACGGTGTACGTTGTGCGCGTGTAAGGTGAGAAATAAATTTCTTGTTAACTTTTGAAACCGCACCATACTTTTGTGTGTACCCTGTATATAAACACTGAGGGGAATTAAATGCTCATTTCACTGAATTTTCACGTAACATAATTTTCGTTCGAAAAGCCAGAACTGTCACGCCATTTACTGGTTCTATACTTCATAAGTATTCGCACTAAGTAAAATGTGATCCATATTTCCGAATAAGAAATATTTGCAATCCACAACAAACATAATTTTATGATGACATACGCACAAATACGATGCAGTGCAGTGCTTTTTATTTTTGCAACTTATACCTGTCTAAATTTCTTCACTTTTTTCATGTCCGAAAGATCAGATCACACGTCCTTCCCATAATGTGCATTTCCCCTGATATAAAGCAGCTCTCCTCATTTCTTATTTACGCAGAACGTAATGGCGTTTCTACAGGATTTGTTTCCATCTCCGTAAATACGCTGCGACGTACGCGCAGACAGTGGGCTATCATAAATAGCTGACTTTCTCCACGTTTCCTTAGGATAAGCACTGTTGTAATTCAACTTAATACTGTGCCCTTCCTCACTGGTTCAGCCAACGTAACTAGCTCTTACCTAAAAGCTCCTCATACAGCATTACAGCCTCGAAGTACCTACATTATCAGCTGAAGAAAAGTTCTAACTAGAATGGAGCGTATGTACTGTCTAACACAACTTCATTTGATAGTAGAGGTATGTAAATAGTATACTGCATAAGGCACAACTACATGTTTCGGCGCTTGACAATGACCATCTTTAGGTTGTATATGAAATAATTAGTAAGCATATTTATCTCAGTAATTAACCAACTTGATGCACAAAACTTTTGTTTTACAATAAGTTTATTTCATGCTTCTACATGTTTCGAGCACATGTGCTCATCATCAGGAGGTCAAAATTCTATTAAACAACCTCTGTTATCATCACACCTATAGGTGTGATGATACCAGAGGCTGTTTAATGCAATTTTGACCTCCTGATGATGAGCACATATTCTCGAAACATGTAGAAGCATGAAGTAAACTTATTGTAAAACAAAAATTTTGTGCATCAAGTTGGTTAATTGACCTGCCTGATTTATGTATTTTATCGACGTAAACAATATGTACACAACATCTGTTGACTCAATCTGTTCGAAGGCCTGAAGATGACTGTTTAAAAGGTCGAAACATGTAGCCTTGTATAATAGAAATAGTTGTGCTGACGTATAATGATTAATGTTTTAGTATTTTCTATTAAGAATCCTATGACAATGTATACAGTTCAACTTACTACTCGTAAGATTAAGTTAATATAAGAGAAATCAATGTGTTCTTCAGAGAATAATATGAAAGAACTCCTGCATTTCTGGCTCACTTCGAAAAAAGGGTTTAATGAATTTCACATAACGAAGAATATTAAATATTTCGCATAATAATCGCCAACAAATACGTATGTTACAAACTTCTCAACTAAAAATTCATTTTATTATTAGTCTAAGAATGGTTTAACGAAGTTCCCAATACCTCACATCAAATAGCGCCTACAAACATGATGGCTAGTCAAAATGAATCGGATGAGACTGGAATTTATCATGGCCTAAACCAGTGTCGTCCTTGAGTTACTGAGAAAAATAGTGAAAACCCGCACGGTGTTTAACGAGTCTTCGAACCGAGATTTGAACCCGGGAGTTTCACTCCATAAAGCAGAACTGCTATGCAATTGATCTTCAAGTTCAGTAGCTGGACAGATGGTTGAGGAGAATATTTGGACCTAGGAGGGACGAGGTAACGGGGGAATGGAGGAGATTGCATAACGAGGAGCTAAATGATTTGTACACCTCACCCAATATTGTGCGGGTAATAAAATCGAGAAGAATGAGATGGGCTGGGCATGGGGCGCGTATGGGTGAGGAGAGGGAGGTGTATAGGGTCTTGGTGGGGAAACCGGAGTGAAGGAGACCACTGCGGAGTCCTAGGCATAGATGTGTGGATAATATTAGGATGGATCTCCAGGAGGTGGAATGTGGGTATATGGACTGAATTGGGCTGGCCGAGGATAGGGACAGGTGGCGGACGCTTGTGAGTGCGGTAATGAACCTTCTGGTTCCGTGAAATGCGGGTAATTTCTTGACTAGCTGCAAACGAGTTAGCTTCTCAAGAAGGACTCCGCACCATGGAGTAAGTAATTAAGTAAGTAAGTAACTGGACAGATGTGGTAAATATGGCTCAGATAGCTCTAAGACCACGCGAAACAACTTCGCGAAATTGGACCCCCTTTCATCACTTCACGAATGGCACTCTTTCAACTCCTTTGACGATATTATCACTGTAAGTGTGTGAGTGAGTGATTCTGTGTGTCACTAGAAAGTAGAAAAAGCAATCATGGTTACAAGTAATGTAGAATACAATTTCATCTTTGAACTGACACCAAGTAGTCTAGTATAAACACACCAAACCTCACAGAAAGTTGTTATCTCCATCTTCAGGGTGGAAAAGGAAAATCTTCCTGCCCTCAAAGGGGGCAGGAAGATTTTCCCTGAACGTCCGCAAATTAATGCCAGACTACACGGCCTCAAATCCCAGACGTCAGCATCATTCGCAGTCACTGTCATGAGAATCTCAAAATCTCATATTTCACAGAACCGCAATCTACCCAGCTATACAAGTGACAGTGTGAAGCAGAAAACCTCCTGATAAGCTAACAGTCATTCGGTTCATCAGAATAGTCCCCTTTGGAAACGGAAGTTTCAGTACAGTGCTCACAAGACCATATCTTGAGGCCCACAACTTCGCACAATATATTTCCCGAATTTACCTTATTCTGCGAAGTGTGTAATCCCGTTGTGTGTATGCAAATTGGAAAGGGTATGTAGTCAAACACAACTATGTCAATTAAGGTGTATTTAATGGCTATACTAGACAAATACATGTTTCGGCCTTTACTGGCCATCTTCAGATTGTCTTCCAGAGAACGTA
>Ga0123355_10007233_pt1 | contig 16594 bp, 15 predicted proteins | sample TergutEmb28metaG_3_FD_89872 | JGI IMG/M metagenome (GOLD analysis project Ga0123355, IMG submission 89872) | Embiratermes neotenicus P1 segment gut microbial communities from Petit-Saut dam, French Guiana - Emb289 P1 | ecosystem: Host-associated > Arthropoda: Insects > Digestive system > Gut ...
CACACACACACACACACACACACACACACACACACACACAAGCGCATGCACACATACAATTGTGGTGTTTGTGAAATTTGTTCAGGCCCCATAAAGAGAGGATATTTCTTGACTAGCATAAAAATTAAAATGCATTTGGTAGGAATTAGTCACAACTCAAAATTATTAACAAATTTTGTTACTTGGCTATCAAATAATTTTCAGATTAACTGAAATGTGCTCTGAATGAAGACACATGTACTGCAATACATGTATAAAGAGCCAACTATGCCACTATTTACTACCTCGGTGGTCACACAGTTTAAACCCAGGACATCAGACCTCAGGAGCTGGAAGCACCCAACCAGTACAACAAATGGGCTACAGGCTGGGAAATACAGGGTTCAATTTCCAGGGGAGGTAAGAGATTTTGCTCTTCTCCAAAACATCCAGCCAGTTTTTCGACCCAACTTGCCTCATATGCAATAGGTACTGGGGTTCTTCCCTGGAGGTAAATGAGCCAGGCTGTCAAGATGACCGATCACTCTCCTCTATCTAGTGCTGAGGTTAAGAATGAGTGGAGCTGTACCCATACTCCTGCTTTGTGCCCTCACAGCATGGACAGGGAGAACATTACATTTTTTTGCCTTTACCTAACAACATACCTGATGTTTAACCTCAGTTTTACTATCCAATAATTCTGCACTCAAACAAATTTCACAAATGGATTCAAAACTGTGTTTTGTGTGGCCTGAAATTTGTGCACTGAATAGCTGTAATTATGATTCCTACATACTCATTTACAGTATTTGACCAAACTAAGTACACCATGATGCATTCTGGTAGACTATCTGAGAAAATTAGAATGGTCCTTAATTTTTCTGAAGCAAGCCAATTCCAAAATTTCATTTTTAAAACTCTCAACACATCCCATAACAATCCTATCATAGAATGCTAATTACTTACGCTCCACAGTGAGCTTCGCACTGCATACATCAACACCAAGTTTATTTGTGGCCTTGCAGCAGTACTCGGCTTGGTCTTCAAGGAAAACTTCCTCAAATCGTAACACTGCCTCTCCATTATTGTATGTGATGGCATAGTCAGCTGAGTTATCAATACAAACATCATTCTTAAACCACTGGACTGTCGGCAGTGGATTGCCTTCAACTTTGCATTCCATTTGAAATGCTGAGCCTTCTTGAGATGTGCCTGGCTCCAGACGTTTTGTGAAGACGGGAGGCGACAACTGCTCTTCAGGTTCTGCTTCTGTTTTTGTAAACACATCATTCTTTAATATGGCACTATCCTGAACAAAGTACAATTAATATCAAGAAAAGGGTGAGAAGCGTCATCACAATACAAGAACAAATATGAATCTATACATTAAACTGTGTTAATACAAATCTTTACAAAAAGAGTGTAATTAATATGGGAATTTGATTGCATAACAAGGTGCCCAATAATATAAAGAAGATGGAGGATTATAAACCATATAAAAGAGAACTGAGATCTTTTCTCATACAGCATGCATTTTATTCATTGGAACAATTTTTTGTGTCTTGATGTGATGGTATTGTAGTCAACTAAAATTTACTGTGTAAATTTGAGGGGTCAAATCATGTAATTATTGTATTTACGTATTTGTGAAGTGTTGTTATATGCAGCTGTTAACAAGTTCTGTGCTTTAACATTATTACTTTTTATATTAAAATAATTTATATTACATCACAACATCAAATTTTGTACTAGAATTATTATTTAAAATTACTGTACAATTTTATATCCACTTCTAGCTGTCTTAAGCAAATATGACTATTTCCATATCCACACGGATTTTGTAATCCTGTACCGATCCAGAGAAATGAAAATGCAAATGCAAATGAAAATGAAAATGAAAATGAAAATGAAATGAAATGAAATGAAATGAAATGAAATTAAATTAAATTAAATTAAATTAAATTAAATGAAAAGTATGAATCCTGAGACTTTACAGTGAAACTCTGCAAGACATTTACTCTCTTCCATGCCATGAGGCGCAGTCAGAAAGTTACATTTTTGTGGCATATGTACAAGCAGTCATAACTGAACACTGCACTGTTCCGGCTTAATGACGACACATTCTACTAACCAAGGATTCAATGAACACTGCCTGAACTTGGACCACCATCTGTTCTGCTGGCAGTTGGCAAGACCTTCAAAAATCAGGCTCTTAAGCATTTCAATTAATTTCTAAAAGACAATGCTCTGTTCTCTGTCATTCTGCTCCACGCTGAAATTCTTAAAAATATAACCCAATGCTGAATGATGGTTCACAGAACGTATACATTCTGTTTGGAATGATGAATGTAGTGGAAGGTACAGCACAAACTTCTAAATAGTGCTAAATTCACTTTATTAAAGGTAATAGTAACAAGAACCCATGAGAAGTGGGTGACTTTTACATGGTATGGTGCGTCCTTAGGCTGCAGATGCTGATGGCTTGCATGTATAGAAGGTAACTACAAGTATATTGAATAAGCATTCACAGAGAAGACAGCACATCACGAAGCTTCATGATCTGTACTCCTCACCAGACACTACTCAGGTGATCAACACACAAATGTGACAGCTGGGGCATGTGGCAGGTATGCGGCAGAGGAGAGGAGCATACAGAGTCATGGTTGGCAAACCTAAGGAAGCGACCACTTGGAAGACCTGGAGATAAATGAGAGGATAATATTAAAATGGATCTTCAAGATACAGGATCGGGGGCAAGGAAATGATTCACCTGGCTTCAGACAAGAAGTGGTGGCTGGCTCTCATAAACATGGCAATAAACCTTGGTTCCACAAAGTACAGGAATTTCTTGGCTAGCTGAGAAACTGTTCGCATCTCAAGAACTCTTCATACTGTAGTCAGTTCATTAATCAGTTAATGGTAACATGATAAAATGTCCCTGAGCACAGCATTAAGGCATATGGGGAGGAAAAAGGTATGGCTCCATGCATTCTTAATCTTGGTACTGTACGATGCATTCTCAATTTCAGCACTGGATGGAGGGCAGAGGTCGACATCATACCCCAACTGCTTTAGTCCCAAAGAATGAGGTCACAGTACCCATTGAGAAGGCAGCTCGGTGGGACCCAGAGCCAGTCTGACATTTTCGAGAAGAAAAACCTCCTACTCCTGCTGGGAATCAAACCCCAGATCATCCAGCCTGTAGCCTTGTAAGTATGTTAAGCTATTCTGGCTTCATTTTATTAAAATAAATTAACCATAATTCTGAACGTCCTACAAAATGTATTGTCTTTTACTACAGTAAATGACAATGAGAATTAAAACAATGAGCTGCTAAGTCAGGTGAGTCTGAGTCACTGACAGAAAGGGAGTGTGTTTAATGGATAAGGAGGGTAGCAGGCAGCCAGCTTGATTCTTCATCATGCATGTTATTCTTTCTCGGACATGTTTAGGTAAGTGGAAGTTCAAGAAGCAGTAAGAAACTTCCTGGTCATCATGTAAAAAGCAGAACAGTATCCCACTTTACCGCCAGCCTTCAAGGACTGAATATAACATTCTTTAACATATCAGTAAAGATTATTTGCCAAACTCTGACTAGCAGAAGATCACGGGTGTGATTCCTGATGGGGATCAATGGGATTTTTCATCGACTTAATCCTTCTGGCCACACTATTGCCCTGGGGTCAACGCAACCTCTAACAGAAATGAGTATCAGGATATACCTTGGAGGGTAAAGGTGGTCAGTGTCTACAGCTGACAATCCCACCACCTTCATGAGCCTCAACCTCCCACAGCCCTAAGGACCTAACCAGGGCTGTACAGGGACAGGTTTTACCAACCTTTGACTGACAGTGTAGCATTTGTTTCGGCAGTCCCTGCAACATTGACAGCCCTGCAGATGAATTTAGCAGAATCTTCTGTGAATGTCTCTTCAATAGTAAGTGTGCAGACCCCTTGGTCAAACGTGGTCTGGTAGTCTGGATTATTCTGAATTGCAATGCCATCCTTGTACCATGTTACCTCTGGCATCGGGGAGCCAGCCACTCTGAAAACAGAAAGCATGGGGTGCTGGGTGGAAATGTCAAAATGACAGTATATGTCAGTTGGAAACAACAAATGTAACTTCAGTGTTCTGTTGAAATAGCACACAATGTCAAATGATGGCCTTATTTCATGTTTCTGCACCCTGTAGTAGTTACAGGTTAAGATCTTTTATTGGAGGAAAAAAAACATACTACCTCCATCTTCATGATCAAAGAACTGGCTCATGTGGATAATGACATGAAACAAGGAAGAAAATGTTCAGGTACATCAGATGGATTGAGGGAGTCTGGCCAATCACAGCCACAGAAGCCAGGAAAAAGGAGTAGGACTGACTGAGCCAGTGAGTGTTAACCTGCATTCAGTGCGATCAGCACTGGAACCATTTCATTCACAGTGAAGATGCAGGCACATGCTCCTCCAAAATGTCAGAACATTCAACCAAGCTATGGTACAGGAACCAGAAAGGTGACTACCATTTGTACCACACCTGCCATAAAAAGCTGGATGGTTATATCATTAAAGGTACTGCAACAGCCAGTGACTTAAGCAGAAATTATGCAAGCTGAGGCACATAAATGTTAATGGGTGACCAAATGTGCAATTCACGGCAGCATTGCACATTTAGAGTGCATTAATCAGTTAAAATTCCTGCACACCAATGTGATGATATGTACAGATCAGGGAAGTTAATAAAGCCTCTTAGGCTGACAATCAAAATTTCACAGACCCCCTGCATCATCAGGGGTCTGCTGTAACTATCCATATTATACATGTATCTCCGTAAGAGAGCATAGTCAGTGGATACAGCTCAAGATTGCTGGCCCTAACGGTATCATGCTGCTAGGATAGCTGAGGAAGTATGAACATTGTGCAAATGCACCATGATGTTACATTATGTGCATGCCGCCTATGTCTGTGATATTTTGTGGACCTCATTAAGGGCCAATAATTAAAGAGGATCAGTAACCTACATGTTGTATGCTTTCTTCTGGGTAATTCCCTGGCATCTGAATTTATATGCTGACATTTCAGAACACTCTGTATGTTCCATCTTCATATTCTTCAGACCTACCTGCCTATGAAGATGCAACAGACAGTGTTCCAAAACATCGGCATATAAAATTCAGACACTGGGGAATTACCCAGAAGAAAGCATACAGCATTCAGAAAATGGCAAAAGTCTGAAATCAAGCATAACCTATATATTTAGATTTTATATACATTCTGTCATAACACTGATACAGAATAATTAGTAGATGTAATCTCCTGTACTAGTGCATGATCTCTCTGAGGATGGCTCTGTATGGCCAACCTATGCAGGAGTGAGAGGTAAATTGGTATGTGTCCACATTCACGTGTGTGTGTGTGTGTGTGTGTATGTGTGTATATGTGTGTGTGTGTGTGTGTGTGTGTGTGTGTGTGTGTGTGTGTGAGAGAGAGAGAGAATGATGCAACAACACAGGTAGTCACTAGCCCACATACCAGTTATATTAGGACTAACTTCTTCACTCACTGAAACTCACCTTTGTCTAATGACAAATAAAATTTGCAAAAAAGAATCATTTCACATGGGCCACATGCTAAAACATAACTGAAAAAGAACAAATCAAGAAAAAACACACAGTACTGTTTCAGTTTACCTGCACTCAAAAGTGAATCTAGCTCCTTCCTGAATGGCTGCATCATGCAGTGGAACGGTGAATACAGGTGCCACTGGCTTTGGTGTCTCATCAATAAATTTGGCTTTCTTCAGAGGAGGGCTTGGTGACTTACGAAACTTTTCACCTTCATGTTCGGAGGGTGAGACTGGCATTGCATAAGCTACCCTAGCCTGCAACAACAACAGCAATAATAATAATAATAATAATAATAATAATAATAATAATGTAATGAAGAATGAAAATTTCAAGCTGTACCGGAATCGCAGCATACTTATGGACAAGACAATACCTTTTAATCGACCTGCCATAACTTTTATGAATACGAAAACAAAGAACACCTTTTTGATAGACATAGCTGTCCAGAATACACATAATCTTACGAAAACAATAACCGACAAACAAAACAAGTACCAAAAACTGGTGAATGAAATATGTGCTATGTGGAAGCAAAAGGCAGCACAAGTGATCCTGATAGTAATATCATCTACGGGAGTAATTCCAAAGTCACCACCACAAAGTCTAACAAGACTTAACTTGCACCCCAATACACACACACAACTGAAAAAATCTGTAATTCTTGGCACATGTTCAATTGTAAGAAACTTTTTAAACTACAAAAAAGAACACCGAGCCTAATCCTGTTGATTACTACATCCCAGGATGGGTGAATATTTCCCAGCCAAAGCTGAGAAGTGAAAAATTCGATAACAACAACAACAGCAACAACAACATGTTGCTTGAAGGGTGTACAACAATGGTTGACACATTACATCCTTATTGAGTTCAACACTGCCCACTGTCTGGGATATGTGAATATTCATTAAAAGGTTAATGCAAATTACAACTTACTTCCTGCGAGAATGGTGCTGCCTCTTGCAGGGCTTTGGCTGCCATTTCTGCTGCTTTCCTAGCCTCTTCTGCAGCGGCTGCAGCAGCTTTGGCAGCTGCTGCCTCAGCTCTGGCTGCAGCAAGACTAGCATCCACTTCCTCCAGCTCCTAAACATGGAGATTTCACTGAATGAAACACCAAAATGAAAGAATCTCAGATGAAAGAGATAGTGCCATTTACAGCTGTAGAGATATCTGTCTGTATGTGTCAAGTACAGCTGTAGAGATATCTGTCTGTATGTGTCATGCACAGCTGTAGAGATATCTGTCTGTATGTGCCATGTACAGCTGTAGAGATATCTGTCTGTATGAGTCAATTACAGCTGTAGATACATCTGTCTGTATGCGTCAAGTACAGCTCTAGAGATCTCTGTCTGTATGTCAAGTACAGCTGTAGAGATATCTGTATGTGCCATGTACAGCTGTAGAGATATCTGTCTGTATGTGTCAAGTACAGCTGTAGAGATATCTGTCTGTATATATCAAGTACAGCTGTAGAGATATCTGTCTGTATGTGCCAAGTACAGCTATAGAGATGTCTGTCTGTATGTGCCATGTATAGCTGTAGAGATATCTGTATCTGTCAAGTACAGATGTAGAGATATCTGTCTGTATGTATCAAGTACAGCTGTAGAGATATCTGTCTCTATGTGCCATGTACAGCTGTCCTGTGCTGTGATTTTCTTTTAGTGTCATCCTGAAACTTCTGACATACAGTGAGAATTTTGAGAAATTAGTGCATATCATTGGGTTTATTATAAGAATATAAAATCACAGTTACAAAGCTATTATAAAAACAAGTTTAAAATGTAGAGATGGAAAGTTGTGAAATGTATCATGGTAGAGTGGGCAGTGTGCATAGTGAAATGTATCATGGTAGAGTGGGTAGTGAGCATAGTGAAATGTATCATGGTAGAGTGGGCAGTGAGCATAGTGAAATGTATCATGGTAGAGTGGGTAGTGAGCATAATGAAGTGTATCATGGTAGGGTGGGCAGTGAGCACAGTGAAATGTATCATGGTAGAGTGGGCAGTGAGCACAGTGAAATGTATCATGGTAGAGTGGGCAGTGAGCACAGTGAAATGTATCATGGTAGAGTGGGTAGTGAGCATAGTGAAATGTATCATGGTAGAGTAGGCAGTCAGCATAGTGAAATGTATCATGGTAGAGTGGGTAGTGAGCATAGTGAAATGTATCATGGTAGAGTGGGCAGTGAGCATAGTGAAATGTATCATGGTAGAGTGGGTAGTGAGCATAGTGAAATGTATCATGGTAGAGTGGGTAGTGAGCATAGTGAAATGTATCATGGTAGAGTGGGCAGTGAGCATAGTGAAATGTATCATGGTAGAGTGGGTAGTGAGCACAGTGAAATGTATCATGGTAGAGAACCTGACTGTTCACATAACATACATTAATGCCCTCACAACTGACCATTCAAATAACATTAATGCTCTCACACTGACTGTTCACATAAAATACATTAATCCCCTCACACGTGACTTTTCACGACATACATTAATGCCCTCACATGACTGTTCACATAATGTAAATGCCCTCACAACTGACCATTCACATAACACAATCAATGCCCTCACACCTGACTGTTCACATAACATACATTAATGCCCTCATAACTAACCGTTCACATACATACATTAATGCTCTCACATCTGACTATTCACATAGCACACATTAATGCCCTCACACCTGACTGTTCACATGACACATTAATACCCTCACACCTGAATGTTCACATAACACACATTAATTCCCTCACACCTGGCTGTTCACATAACACACATTAATGCTCTTACACCTGACTATTCACAGAACATACATTGATGCCTTCACACGACTGTTCACATGACACATTAATGCCCTCATGCCTGACTGTTCACATGACATACCTTCTTCTGCCGTTCACGCTGTTCCTCAGCTGCTTTTAGATTTTTAGCCAGAGTACTCAGTTCCAGACTGATCACTGTGAAAGAGTCCATCATTTCCCGGTTTTCATTCAGTACCAATGTCACTTGCTTTGAGCGCTCTTCACCTGTCCAAACACACCAAGCATTAATGAAGGATTTAAGCTGGTAAGTAAAGATCAACATTTAAAGAAATGTGTAATTGGAATGAGACACAAGGAAATGAAAGCCATATCAGGAATCATTTTTATTATCACTCGTGGTAATTTCAGCACATGTATTACTGAATACACAGATAAACGTACATGTATCCCTTCCCACACCATAGAAACATGGGGGGAGGGTGGGGGGCAGATGTATCGCCCCACTTATTCTCAAAGTCAGCAGAAGATGGAAGTAAATGGTCAACTTCATATTTTTTCTGCTCTAAGCCAGTGAAAAGGACCAACAGACACAAGTCCAGGAAGGCCACAGAGCCAGTCTGGACATTTTGGACAAAAATAAGAGCCCTCCAAACTTTATGCGTTACTGGGGAAGAGTGAAAAATGTGTCTCCAAATTTTATTTGATTTTGCTGTGATGTGTTACCTGTTTAGCAGTTGTGTGCAATAAGTCTGCTTACCATACAGCTCAACAGCCAACTTGGATATCTCTCTAATTCGCTCATCTTGCCGTGTTTCTCCTGGCTTTAGGAAAATTTCAACTTCATTCAACAGCTGTGTAGCTTCTTCTGGTAATTTCACAGTTGTTGACTTTCTTGCAATAGTAAGTAACAATTTACTGCCTTCATGGAACCATTCTTCAGCCTGAACATGAAGACAGCACTTACAGATAATGGTACACACATGTTGTACTGTATATAAGTAGTCAGGAATGCTGTTGCAAATGAGCAAGAGGTGAGAAACTTTTAGGCTATCACAGAATAAACTATGCCACATCCACGACATACGATGGGCTGCCACAATATTCACACAGTACTCCACCAGAACAAAGTCACCAACTGATAACGATAAATGGTAATCGACAATGTTAAATTCTAATCCACACTAACTGACAACCTGATCCCAGTAGCCATATGACATAAGGCATAGGTCTGAGACAGCTGGATTGCTGAGACCATGGGCTCAAATCCCGCTGAGGACACACGTTTGTCTCTTGTATTTGTTGTGTGTCATGTAGGTAATGGCCTCTGCAACAAGCTTATCACTCATTCAGAGAAGTGTCACCAGGTATGTGTCTACTTATGTGTGACCTAGATATCTCAATAGTGAGGAACCTGGGGCCCAATTTGGGCTGTTTCACCACAGAAAAAAATTCAAGAAAATGTATTACTATTTTAGTACTTACTATCAGTCAATAATAAATGATTATTGACTGAGGGTGTGAATGCTTGACTGACTTGTGCGTGCCTCCCACACTTCACATACTACACACCACTAACACCCCTCTCCCCACACACACACACACTAAGCACATTATATAAGGCAGGGCTTACCTCTTCAACTAACTTGAAGTACTCAATGCTAAGGTCAATGAGACGGCGACTCTCCACAACTTGGTTGTGAAAGGCAGCCCAGCGTTTCTGTAGCACCCTCAATTCACGTTCTATATGTGGTGAAGAGACATGCTCTGACAACAGCATCTGTTCAGCTGTACTCACAAATGTCTGGATACGGAGCTGCAACAGCTGGTAGCAAGAGAAAGATAGTTTGTAAACAGCTCAAGGATCTGCGTAGAACAGGAACAAGTCTTACAGCCACTACAAAGGACAGGATTAGTGCTGTCCAAGATACATTGAGTTCAGGACCACATATGAAAGAAGAAAAAGGAGAGATGGAAAGAAAAAAGGTAGCAGGAATGCAAGAAAAAAGAATGAAAGAAAGAAGAACATGTAAGTGAACAAGACTTACTAACCTCAATGGTTTTTTCGAAGTACACAAAAGCTAGAGATGTGGCTTTGGCACTTGCTGAAGACTCTCCATACTGGCCTCGAATAGCAGACAGTTGTGTACTGAGATCATTAAGGGACGAATTGATTAGCTGCAAGTCTGAATCAAACTGACAAAGCTGTTGGTGTTGCTCCAGTTGCATTTTGCGTTCTGTCCATGCCAGCTCCCAGGAACAACGTTTCTCTTCTAGGAAAACAGTCACTCTTTGAATATCATGTCGTGCAGGGACTGGTGGCTCCTGGACAAGTGGGATCAAAATTACACATCCTTACCATTGCAGTGTTGAGTATCTTAAGCTGCTCTGTGTACAACACAGACTCCAATTAGTAGATCACAGGAATAAGATCCAAGTGTTGCAAGCAAATGAATGTAATAAATAACAAACATAACTTAGATTGTGTGAACTTTTTTTGTTTAAGTTATGCAAGATGCATTTTTTACAAAATAAACAATGAAAAAGGCCTACTTTAGTATCTACAAGCAGCTGTGGCAATGGGAAGAAAACTACAACAGCTATTCAGGAAAACATAAGAGCCAAGTCTTCTGGAATGTCCAACAAGAAACACTTCTTCTTGGACTGCTTGACCCTTGAAGATGGGACAGACATGTTGTCCCAAACATCAGTAACAAACTACCATTCTATCTTGTGTAAAACCAAAAAAGAAAGCAGATTTCACAGAGAAACTATCCTCTGTATACGGAAAACCCTTTCACAGCCACCATGACAGTCAGAAAAGTAAAGTAACTTCCATCTGTTCAAATTTCTTTTCCTTTGGTCCTACTGAATTTACTGAGATATTTTTCAGTTTGCCATAATGCATAACAACCTTCAGTTTGCTATTACTGACACCTAATAGCTTTCTTTGCAATTCTGAGAAGCAATCTAACCCCTCTTCCTTTAGCCAGCTTAATTATATGCTAACCAGAGAGACTAATATTAGGGCAGGTGCAGGGGCAGATGACACTTCCAACACACATTGTAAAACTATGTGACAATGAGCTTCAAGAATTATCTACAAAAATTTCTCATAAAATATGCCTTTTATTCAATCAGAGAATTTATGTCAGGTAATCACTATGAAGAACAGTTCAAATTTTAAGGAAGGAAAGATCACAAACAACAGTACAAATAGTTGACTCAACATTATGTACGTACGCAATATTTTAGACACAAAAATTTGTAATAATGTATAATAGCCATATTGTAAACTGTACATAGCTGATGGACTGTAACAAGATTGTATTGTGCAATCAAATTTTGTATTATGTTGTATTATATTGACCAATTTCACATTCAGTTCAACTTAGTTTGAATAACAGATCTGTGAAATGTGAATGTGAATATCTGCGTGTGCGTGCATGTGTGTGTGCACGCACGCACACATGGTGTGCTGGCGTATGTGCGCGCGCATGCGAGTGCGTGCATGGTGCGTGCGTGCGTGTGTGCGTGTTGACACTTCATAATAAAACAACCACAAGCTTTCCAACCATCACAGTGCAAAATGGTGTTTCCTATAATCCTTCTGCCTACAGTAAGACTGACAAAAGCAGAAAATTCTCTCTACCTTGTCTCTCTCTACTACAGCCTGATTCATGCCCTGACTGCCTTCCATTCGTTCCCATCTAAATTTTATTTTCACCCAGCTAACAACACAGTTTGAAAAGCTGCAAAGAAATTTTTTTTTTAGAGATGGGGTCTTCAGCCCCATGCCCCAACTACCAACACAAAAAAGCAGGGTATCTGTCAGTCCAGCAACTCGCTCAAAACATGACTGGCACAGGTAGCCCTCCCAGCAGCTAGGTCACTGCTGGCATAGCTTTCAAATTCACTGCTGCAAGCCCTTGTAGCTGGCAAAAATATCCCTTCAACTCTTGTATCATCATATATTCACTCCCAATGAATTAGCCTGTAAAACAGTTATTCTTCTGAGATATCCAAGATTAAGACAGATTAATATTTGGGTTCAAGTCCGTGAATTCCTGATGCACCTAGGCCTTAAAAATGGGCCCTTTGTGGCCCATGATATAACCAAAGTTTCACCAGTTTCTAAAACAGTGTCCTTGTCTTTTAACATTCCTGAACTTCTTCCATGTTTGCAGGTTTAAGCTGGCACAATTAAAGTATAAATATGGACAGACAATTCCATTGAATGATGTGTATCATATCAAGAACCTTCACCTGCTGCTGTATCCTTGTAACGATCTGTTCAACCTCATTCTGTGTGAACTTGAACAACTCCAGAACAGCTTGTCGAGATGCTTCATGTGCTTTCAGCAGCAGTTCCACCTCTGAAACTGCACTTGGAAGTCGAGTGAACTGGTACTGTGATTGCAGAGTCTCAATTGTTTTTTCAAGCTGCAACGTAGATTACATGTGTGTAATAATCTGGCATTCAAATACAAAATTTGAAGTAACAAAAGACAAGAACAATTACCACAAAAATCACACATAGAAATATGAATGCCAACATCATATATTAAGAATACAATGTGAAAGAATCCATATTCAGCGAAATTATGACAGTCAGTAAGCAAATATGTAAATTTACATAGCATATAATTCTGTAACCAAAGAACCTAAAGTGACTGCGATTATATCAGGGAAATTTTTCACCAAGTGATTACCATTAGTTTTCTGCTATGGAGGAGAATCTAGAGGACCACAAATATGAAAACGATTGCAAGGTGCAAGCAGTTGTGAAACAATGCCTTCTGTTAACAGGGAACAGAAAAGCTCAACTCACAATATCGTTAACGGCCTCAACAGGATCTCACAGTAAACAATGCAAGCAATGTTCCACCTCAAACACAACACATTCATTTATCACAACTGCAGCTACACCACATAAGATATTTCCTACACACAATCATAATAACCATAACTTGTTGGTCAAAATCAGCCATCAAACTATTCCCTTTCCCTTTACTTACAATAACATGCTGCTGGTAATGGCCAGCCAATAGTATTCTGTAAGCTTCTATGCAATATTTTTGTAGCTGGAGAACACATCCAGAACATTTTGTTGGGTCATGTCTGCCCATGGACAGTGTTTGTGAGCCTGTTTATAATAATTTCACATTAAAAATTATACTTACTTCAGCCAAGTTTTTGAAAAATGAGATCAACATCTGTGACAGTATTTGATAGTCTGTGATTGTAACTTGTAATTTCTTGAGTAATTCCATTAATCTATCGACTATCACTTCTTGCTGTCCATGAGTATCTCCTGCAAAGCAAAACTAATGTTAGCAGTAACAACTATAATTAATCCTTCCACCAGTACAAACTTCCTGGCACACTCAATGATAGAAGTACTCCATGAAGCATTGTGGCACCAACAAGTTTTCCCTTTTCCATGCCCTGAACTGTGTGAACAGTCACACACAGTACAAGAAGGTCTATGAACATAAGGTACCCTAACATTATGATGCTTAGAAGATTATTCTGACTGGAGGGTACACGTGACACATGGGCAGCAAGTGGTATGCATTAGACATGCATATATTCACCACTGACATTTAAGCATTTATGCCACTGCCACACCAAGGCTTGTATCTTGGCACAGAAGAAACTGGTGTCAGGTGTCCGAAGTCAGAAGGTGACAGCTTGCTTCATATCAGCATTTGTTGCAAATTACTTGCAAGCCAGATGCTTGTGAAGGAGTACACAGAGGCAGAAACCACTGCATGTCAGATCAGGACTGTAGGAACTGTGGTCCATAACCACCCAGGTGTAGCACTGTAACCAGGCTGGAAGCCAGTATGGGGCCCAGGGATTTCCCTTTATTTGGACCCCCCAAGAAGCATCAAGAAATATGCAACAGATGCTGTCCTGAGGCAAGCTATCATCAAGAAATATGCAACAGATGCTGCCCTGCAGCAAGCTATCATCAAGAAATATGCAACAGATGCTGCCCTGAGGCAAGCTATCATCAAGAAATATGCAACAGATGCTGCCCTGCGGCAAGCTATCATCAAGAAATATGCAACAGATGCTGCCCTGCGGCAAGCTATAATCAAGAAATATGCAACAGATGCTGCCCTGAGGCAAGCTATCATCAAGAAATATGCAACAGATGCTGCCCTGAGGCAAGCTATCATCAAGAAATATGCAACAGATGCTGCCCTGAGGCAAGCTATCATCAAGAAATATGCAACAGATGCTGCCCTGTGGCAAGCTATCATCAAGAAATATGCAACAGATGCTGCCCTGCGGCAAGCTATCAATCACCTGGCTAAACACCCTTGACATAAATGTCTTTAAAGCCAGGATACAAGCCTTCGAGACATGGAGGAGCAAATGTTTAAATGTATGGTGGCTATGTGCTGGTCTGATGTGTACCACCTGCTACCATGTCACTTGCTACACCAAATTCACAATAGTGTCCACCATCAGTGTTTGCTAACCTCAGTTTTCATACCACTGCACCCATACATTTCTCATATTCCACAACCTGTGCATGTCAATAAGCTGCAAATCTTTGTTTCACTCCAGACTAGAAGCTTCTCAAGCCTACAGTCAGAAAAGACTCTGCCAATGTTTTAGCTGCTCATACAGCATTCACATATAATTAATAATGAAGTGAAACTTTTTGCTACCATCACCATAAAATTAAAAGACATCACTGATATCTCAAGCACAAAGTGATGAAATGTGTACTTAACTGACAAACTAAATTCCTAATTTACAAAAAAAAAAAAAATATATATATATATATAAAGTTTAGAAAGAAACTGCTTTCAACTGCAGGAATACTGCTAGAGGCAGCTCAAACATAAAATAAATACAGTAAGTTAAACATACTTACCTTTCTGAGCCAGCATTTCTGTAGCCTTAATTCTTACTTCAATTTCTGTCTGAGCTCTCTTAACTTCTGATAACACTGTATGCAGCTTCTCTTCCAATTCTCTTGCAATCGCCTTTGAAGATTTTGTGTCACTTCTCAGTACTGGGTACAGCTGTTCATCCAGCTTCGATACCCAGTCAACAGTCTGAAACACAGATTTTTGGAAGATTATACGGCATACTGATGACCTGAAATAGTTCACTTTGTACCGTCATAGGTTAAGGGGTGGACAGGAGATTTTTCTCTTCTCCAAAATGTCTGGCCCAAATTTGGCAACAACACCGCCTCCTATTTAACGGGCACCAAGAGCTGTTTTTCTGAGGGTAAAGTGGCCAGGGTGTGAGGCTGACCACTCACATCCATCTAGTGCTGAGAATAAGAACCAGTGGAGCTAAGTTTTCACTCCTCCTGTACACATCAAATGTTGGTTTTCTTTTGAGTTTTTGAGCACTTCGTAGTGATTGAATGTTACGACGTTTTGGAGGAACCGACTGCCTCGTTGTTCAGACTGACTGAATTCAGTTCACATGGTAAAAAGCACAAAAGAAAGGGCCGTTCTTGAATGTCTTAACTCACACCGGCTCAGAACAGCTCTAACCTCCCTTCGTTAATTCTGTAGCCGTGACTGACAAAATGCGCTCGAATCATTCCACATAACCAACACATCTCTTCCTCTGTATCACATCTGCAACCATTTGAACATATTTCAGCCACCCTGAAGATGGAGGCAATACATTCCTCTGAAACATCAGACCACTTAACCACTAAACAGTGCACAAATACAAATGAAAACTCCAAAGAACCTACACAGTACACCACTAATTTTGATTGGTAATAACTGTCAAATTACAGGTTCTCATCACAGACACTATGAATTCTGCTGTCATCTGGTTTGTGACACCATGTAGTCTGCTCTTCCACCTCACAGCTCTTTGCCATGGCTCAGGTAGTTGGCCAACGGCCTATCAGAATGGAGGTCCAAGTTCAATCCTGGACCAGTCCATGTGAGATTTGTGACGGACGAACTGGCGCTGGGACAGGTTTTCCTTTTAAGTGCTTCAGTTTTCCCCTGTCAGTATCATTCTGCCAATGCTACAAGCTCACAATTCAGTAACCTACCATTGGCATTATATAATCTTACCAACTGACAGCATCACTAAATAAAGCAACTATCTATTTCTTTTATTCTAAATTAGCCAGCTTATTGCACAATGTTTTTATTTTAAAACAGTTATGTTTTAAACAACCGTTAAAATATATTTTAATTATCAAATCTCCAACATGTTTCGGTCAGCACTGACCATC
>Ga0123355_10007234_pt1 | contig 16594 bp, 12 predicted proteins | sample TergutEmb28metaG_3_FD_89872 | JGI IMG/M metagenome (GOLD analysis project Ga0123355, IMG submission 89872) | Embiratermes neotenicus P1 segment gut microbial communities from Petit-Saut dam, French Guiana - Emb289 P1 | ecosystem: Host-associated > Arthropoda: Insects > Digestive system > Gut ...
CTGCACATTACCCGCCGGGGCAAAAATTGAAATCGAATCCATGGCGGTTCTGGATTGACAAAGAGCTTGTTTTGTGTTAAACTATCGCTTGCTCTATTGCGACAGTTGAGACGGTTTTCTTCAGAAAGAGGTGAACGATAGATGAAGGCAGGAATCCATCCCGCATACCACCAGACCACCATCCGCTGCGCCTGCGGCGAGGTCATCGAGACGGGCAGCACACACGAGGACATTAAGGTCGAGATCTGTTCTAAGTGTCACCCATTTTACACAGGTAAGCAAAAGCTGGTCGACACCAGTGGCCGCGTGGACAAATTCAACAGAAAATTTGGCATATAAGCGAGTATCAAAACCCAATAGCCCGCGCCTATTTTGGTGCGGGTTATTTTGCCTTTGGCGATGGGATCGCGATGTAGGGGACGGCGTCCTCGACGTCCCGTGCCCTTTTATACAGGGCAAGCGGGACGTCGAGGACGCCGTCCCCTACATTGGCACCATGCCAAATAAGCCTTCCCAAAATCCTCTATAATCTCAGTTTATTTTGCTTTTATGGTTTGAGGGGTTTATACAACACGCAGAGAGGTGTGCTGTGAAAAAACAATTTCAATCCTACTTAGAAAAACAAGGATATTCGGTAGTGACGCCCGCAGGGAATCCTTCAACCGTCTATGATTATATAAAGCGAATTGACAAAGTATGTGAATGGGAACATACCACATGGGCAGGACTTGCACAAAATATTCACTCTGTTATTACACAATATGATCTTGGTGGCCTCAAAGAGAGTTTAGGAAATAAGTCACATAGAGCAGTAATAAACGCATTAAAACGCTTCTCTGAATTTTTGGCATATTAATCGACCCTCAGAAAATCAGCACAAAACAACCCGCAGCCCCCCCCACACACCCACCCCAAGTCATTTCCCCCACATCCAATGGATATACTAACCCATCAACACATGGAGGTACGCAACATGCACACGTTAAAACAAATCGAACTCGCCGAGGCGGGGGCCGTCGGTGGGGTGATCCACCGGATTGACCGGGAGTGGATGCTCCTCACCGCCGGGACGACTGAGCGCCTAAATACCATGACCGCCAGTTGGGGCAGTGTGGGTGTGCTCTGGAACCGGTATATGGTGAACATCTTCATCCGGCCGGAGCGCCATACCTATGGCTTCGTGGAAGAGCAGGACTATTTCTCCGCCAGCTTCTTCGGGCCCCAGTACCGCAAGGCCTTGACCCTTTGCGGCACCAAGAGCGGCAGGGACATCGACAAGGTGGAAGCCTGCAACTTCACCGTAGCCGCAGGTAAGGAAGGCGGCGTATACTTCCAAGAGGCCGATCTCGTCCTCATCTGCAAAAAGCGCTATCGCACGGAACTTGAGACCAGCCGAATGATCGACATGAACCCCGACCTCTACTACGGCTCCCATGGCGGCGTACACACCATGTACATGGGCGAAATCGTAGAGGTCTACGCACCGTAGGGGCGGGGTTCCATCCCCGCCCGCCGCAACCCAACCGACCCCCACAAACCCGGCAGGGATAAAACCCCGCCCCCACAACCGATAAAAAAGGACTGATTCTTATACTAGAGAAAACAAAAGCCCTAGAGCGCGCAGTGCTCGCGGGCCTCTCCGCCAACAGCATGGACAGAGACCAGCGGAGCACAGACGAGAGTTTAGAAGAACTCGAAGCCCTCCTGGAAACAGCGGGGGGCACCTCCTGCGGCGTGGTCTTCCAAAACCGGGAGAAACCCGATTCCCGCACCTTCCTAGGCCGGGGCAAGGTTCAGGAGATGAAGGACATCATCGAGGCCGAGAAATGCGACCTGGCCGCCTTTGATAACGAGCTCTCCCCCTCCCAGATGCGGGCCCTCTCCGAGGAGTTGGGCGTCCGCGTCATCGACCGCTCGGGCCTCATCATGGACATCTTCGCCCAGCGGGCCAGAACCCGGGAGGGCAAGCTCCAAGTGGAACTCGCCCAATACAAGTATCTCCTGCCCCGCCTCACCGGTATGTGGCAGCACTTGGTGAGCCAGACCGGCACCTCTGCCCCCATCGGCACCCGGGGCCCGGGTGAGACCCAACTAGAGACCGACAGGCGGCACATCCGGCGCAAGATTCAAAAGCTGGAAGAGGAGTTAGAACAAGTCCGCCGGGTGCGCTCCACCCAGCGGCGGCATCGGGAGAAAAACGCCGTCCCCGTGGTGGCCCTAGTCGGCTATACCAACGCGGGGAAATCCACCCTGCTCAACCAACTCACCGGCGCCGAGATCCAGACCGGCGACCGGCTCTTTGACACTCTAGACACCACCACCCGGCGGCTGCGCCTGGACGAGGTGGGTGAGATTCTGCTCTCTGACACCGTAGGCTTCATCCAACGCCTCCCCCACCACCTGGTGGAGGCCTTTAAGGCCACCCTGGAAGAGCTCACCTACGCCGATCTCCTCCTCCACGTCATCGACGCCTCCAACCCCGGCTGGGAGGACCAGCGGGCTGTGGTCAACAAACTGATCCGCGAATTAGGGGCCGAGGAGACGCCGCGTCTCGAAGTCTTCAACAAGAGCGACGTCTACACAGGCGATACCCCGCCCCGTGGCGCGGATGTGCTCCGCATCTCCGCCCGAACCGGCGAGGGCTGCGACGCCCTAGTCGCCAAAATCGCCGAGATCCTCCTGGGCCAGATGCGGCGGGTACGGCTGCTCATCCCCTACAGCGCGGCTCGGATCTTAGATCACCTCTATCGCGACGGGGAGATTCTGCACCGCGTGGACGGCGAGGCCGGGATTGAGATTGAGGCTGCCGTCTCGGAGCAACTGTACGGACAGTTGGAGGGGTTTATTGTTTGAGTTTTGCTTCAATTGCATAGAGGGGCCCTCTTTTGGTTTTTGCCGGAAGGGGGCTTTTTTCTTGTCATTTTCATTCTAAATCTTAATTTTTAACTCGGCATGCCTGCCGGCGGCCTTCCTTTTTGCTCTCGCCCAAAAAGGAAGCAAAAATGCGACTCTGGGGCTTTGCCCCCGAGACCCCCTTTGATAAAGGGCTTGGTTTGCACGCTTGAGGTTGGTCGCGTTGGTTTTGAGTTGGGTGCCTGAGCTGTTACGTCAAGTTCTCTTGATTGTGGCCTCAGGGCATCCTCTCTTTGCCCTGGGCGGTCTGTTTGATTATGGCGAACAGCATGCTTATTTTATACTCGCAGGCATTATAGTTTCAACATCCTCAGGCTTTACCTTTCTAAGCAGAACAAAGCCCACAACTAAAAGCGGTACTGTAATTAGCAAAAGAGTGATGATGTGCCCTAGAATGTCTATCTCGGTCTGGGCTTGGGTGTTGAACTGCTGTAGTATGCTGTAATCGACAATGGCATTAAAAATTTGACCAGATAAGTTGACCAGCCCATGAATCAAGATTGGAATCCAAAGCGTCCTCGTTCGCAGGAAGAGTGCTGTGAAAAATACGCCAAAGGCTGTTGCATAAACGATTTGAGAACCGACCACCAAAGCAACATCGCCATTAATCAAATTAACAATATGAACGACCCCGAAAATCACAGAAGAAATGACGCAAGCATGGAGTATCCCTTTTCTTGAACCACCCATTTTAATGAGCAAAATTTTTAACACGAGACCTCTGATCAATATCTCTTCAAATGCACCAGTACCAATAAATGGGTGTAAAACAACAATTAAGAGATTTAAGGGATTTGGTGCAATAAAGCTGTTTTCGGGGAGTTGTGTAAAAGTGGTGAAAAAGCTTATAGCTGCCATTATAATGGCAAGCCCAGCGAGAAGAAAGCCTTTCCCCATGTTTTTGAATTTGAAATCATCAACGTTAAATATTTGCAGTTTCCGCATAAGCCAGATGGCTATGGCAGATAACATCACTTGTCCCACCGTGAAAAATGCTAACCCGCCCATGGGTGTCATGTTAAGTGATGGAATACCGAATACCATTGCCAATATGGAAAGGAATAATGCGCTTATGAAAAATGCCGTTAAAACAACGTGCGAATGGACAAATTTATTGATTCTTTCCCACATACCGTGCAACCTCTATAAATATAAACTCGTAACGTCACCCGTCGAAAAGACGAGCAACGTATCTAGTAATTTTACCATACTCAAAGCCAAAAGTCCACCGCCACCATACCGCCCCAAAGAAGAAGTCATCCGCCTGAGCAGACAAGAAAACCCAGAGCCCCCCATCCCCACCAACCATAAACAAACAAATCCAAGCCCCCCCAAAACCAGCGCAACCAACCTAAAGCGTACAAACCAAGCCCTTCATCAAAGGGGGTCTCGGGGGCGAAGCCCCAGAGTCGCATTTTTGCTTCCTTTTTGGGCGAGAGCAAAAAGGAAGGCCGCCGGCAGGCATGCCGAGTTAAAATTAAGCTCTAACAAAAAAATAACAGAAAACAAACACAATAAGCAAAGCCCCCCTCTCCGGCGAAAAAGCCAGAAAAGGGGGAAATCTTTTAAGCAGAATACAACTAGCACCTACGCCGCAAAAGAAACATCCTCCCCCAAGGGCTCCAGAGCCTCCTGCTCCTCCTCGGCAACCTGCCGTGTCCCCCAATCATCATTGGTGATGGTAACAGCGGCATGAATCCGCGTAAACAACAGGGTCAAGCCATAGAGCAAAGAGTGAAAGGGCGCAAAGAGAAAACGCAAAGGCTTATACAGCATGTAGTAGGCGTAATTGATATAGGTCACGATGATAAAGTACAAGATGATATCCCGAATGTCTACGTAAAACCCTCTCGCCAGCACAGAGATCACGAAGAGAATGATGGCAATCAGGAAGAAGTATACCTCACTAAAGGTCCAGAACAAGAACAGGGGCTTCCGGGGGAAGATATCCTTAATCGTCTTCAGGCTGCCGATGTACCCGCTCCGCTGCCAGCGTCTGCGCTGTTTTAGAAACTTCCCTAACTTCTCCGGGGCCTCTGTCTCACAGTAGGCGCTGCTCTGATACCTGGTTTTCCCGCCGCACATTCTGGAGAAGCTCGAGAGGGCCCGGTCATCCCCCGCCGAGACAGTTATGCCAAACAGCTCATCGGAGGCAAGGTCCTCAAGATGCGCCAGGATAAAGGCCTTTTGGTGGAGGCTAAAGGCACCGCTACAGACCACCACATTCCCCGTCACCGACTGGGCCGCTCTACCCAACTGGAAGGCCCCGTAGTAGGTCATGGATTGGAGCCGCGTAAGAAAATTCTTCTGCCGGTTCAAGATGCCGATGTTTCCCACAACCGAGGTCGTTTTCCCGTCTTCAAAGGGGCGGAGGAGTTCCGTTAACGCGTTGGGCAAGATTTCACTGTCTGAGTCTAGCATAAAGACATAGTCGCCCTCTGCCAGTTGGAAGCCGTCAATCATAACCGCCCGCTTGCCCCGGTTTTCCTCGAAGCGCACGATCTGAAACTTCGCGCTGTGCCCATGGGCTTCTGCAAAGGATTTCGCCACCTCATAGGCCGTGGTGTCGGCGCTTCCGTCATCTAAGAACAAAATTTCATGCACCGGATAGTCCAGGGCTAAGATGTTCTCAAAGATCCCCACCACAGAGGCCGGATTCTCATTGTAGCAGGTGACGATGGCCGTCACCTTATAGTCTTTCGTCAGCGCCCTTGTGCAGGGCCTGTAAAACAGCCCGAACACATGCTTTGCCATTAAGAAGACAAACATCAGCCCACCCAGGACGATAAATTGCCCATCTGCCCGCGCGGTGAATTGCCAGATCCCGTAGATGCCCAGGATAACCAGCAGCGTTGTAGCAACCTTTCCCCAGATGGTGAAGGGGCGGTCTAAGCGCTGCACTTCCTTTGGGTCGATGGCGGTCTCTTCCTTCCGGTATTGTTGGTACAGTTTTTCTTTTTGAGCCATCCTGCTCCTCCTTTTCTATACGCGCCAGTAGCGGTAGCCCTTGGCCTCGATTTCAGCTTTATCGCGTATGCTCCGCACGTCGATTACGACTTTTTCATCATTTGGATAATCGCCGAACAAGGTCTCTAATTCCGCCATGTCCATCTCTTTGAAGCTGTCATGGGCCACGGCGAACACCACACAGTCCATATCCTGTAAGTCCTCTAAGGGTACGAGATCAATGCCCAGGTCGCGCTTGGTCTCTTCGGGGCAGGCCTCGGGGTCGACGACAAAGGGTTCGATCTCGTAAGCCCGCAGGTGTTCAATGAGATCGACAACTTTTGAGTTGCGGATATCCGGGCAGTTCTCTTTGAAGGTCAGGCCCATAATCGCCACCTTTGCCCGCTTTACGACTTTGTTGGCCAAAACCAACTGCTTGATCACAGCGTCGCTTACAAACTCACTCATGTACTCATTGACTCTTCTACCCGCCGGAATCAGTTGGCTGTTATAGCCCAACTTCTCCGCCTCATAGATGAAGTAGTGGGGGTCGACGCCGATGCAGTGCCCGCCCACCAGGCCCGGGTAAAAGCCCAGGGCATTCCATTTCGTGTTCATGGCTTCTACCACCTCTTGGGTGTCGATGCCCATCCGGTCGAACACGACAGCCAGCTCGTTCATAAAGGCGATATTTACATCCCGCTGGGAATTTTCAACAACTTTGGCGGCCTCCGCCACTTTGATGGAGCTCACCCGGTGTACCCCCGCGCTGATGACCAGTTCGTAGACCTTTGCAATCTCTTCTAAGCTCTCAGCGTCCATACCCGCAACGATTTTTACAATGGTCTCCAAGCGGTGCTCTCTATCGCCGGGATTGATCCGCTCAGGAGAGTAGCCCACTTTGAAGTCCACACCGCAGACAAGGCCCGACTCCGCTTCTAAGATGGGAATGCAGGTCTCCTCTGTGGCCCCGGGATAAACCGTGGACTCAAACACCACAATAGACCCCTTGGTCAGGTTCCGGCCCACCAGCTTGCTCGACGCGATGATATAGGTCATATCCGGCTTGTTGTCGTTGGAGATTGGCGTGGGTACAGCCACCACATGGAACTTTGCCTCTCTCAACTTCGTCTCATCGAAGGTAAAGTCAACGGTGCAGTCGCGAATTTCCGCGTCACCCACTTCTTTGGTAGGGTCAATGCCCTGCCGGTAGGTCTGGATCTTTTCTTCGTTGACATCAAAACCGATGGTATCCACCGTCTTAGAAAAAGCTACGGCAAGCGGCATACCCACATATCCCAATCCGATCACGGCCAACTTCTCTTCTCTGTTCTGTAGTCTTTCATATAGATGTGTCATACCATTCGATCTCCTCTTTAGTTTACATAATTTTTTATAATCCTAGTATAGTATATTATTATTTATTTGTCAAGTTTTATTTTATTCCGCCTTGTAAAGTTTTTGTGAACTGCCATGTCATCGCTTCTCTTCGTTAAATGGATATCTTATTGATTTATATTGATTTTTCATCCATTTACAGCAAAACAAATTGTGCCGTTTTTGAAACATTCCGCACCAGGGGAGGTGGTATGTTTCTATGCTTAAAATCATCTAGCTTCTACATCTCTCTCCCACCGTCAAGTTTACATAAGTTTCATTCATATTATATTTCATTATTCTTTGCTTGTCAAGTTTTGTTTCAAGTTAGTCTGAGCCACATTGAGACCTTGAAAATGCCCAAGAACACGCCGGAGCACCACCGGCAAACTTTCGCTTGGTACTATAAATACGAAATCTGGAAAATTAATTAAAGGGCTCTCGCCCGCCGCGTCGTATAATACAACTATAGAGAGAAAGGGGGTGTCTGCTTGGTCACCTTACGTGAAAAACGAGAAGAACTAGAGGCCCAGTCCCTCTCTCCCTTCGCTGTCCAGGCGGCCAAGTCTCAAGGCCGTTCGCGGCCCGAGGCGGAATGTGAGATTCGCACAGGCTTCCAGCGGGATGTAGATCGCATCATCTACTCCAAGGCCTTCCGGCGGCTCAAGCACAAGACCCAAGTTTTCCTCCACCCCGAGGGGGACCACTACCGAACCCGGCTCACTCATACCCTAGAGGTCAGCCGCATTGCCCGAACCGTGGCCCGAGCCCTCAGGCTCAATGAGGACTTGACCGAGGCCGTGGCCCTAGGGCACGACTTAGGGCACACCCCCTTCGGCCACGCGGGAGAGCGGGCTATCGGCTCCCTCTATCCCGGCGGATTCCGCCACTACGACCAGAGCTTGCGCGTGGTGGATCGCTTAGAGAAGGGCGGCGCGGGCCTAAACCTCTGCGCCGAGACCCGGACAGGGATACACCACCATACCCTAGGGGCCGATGACGACCCCTTAGAGGCCCGGGTAGTCCGAATTTCCGATCGGGTGGCCTACATCAACCACGACGCCGACGACGCCATCCGAGCTGGGATTCTAACCGAGGCCATGATCCCCCGGGAGATCCGGGCGGTGCTCGGCACAGGACTCAGCCAGCGGATCAACACCATTGTGACAGATATGATCAACCGCTCTGAGGGACAACCCGATATCGTCATGAGCCCGGCCATCCAAGAGGCGGTCCTCGCCTTTCGGGCCTTTATGTTCGACACCGTCTATCAAGACCCCGTAGCCAAGGGCGAGGAAGTCAAGGTAAAAGGTGTGCTCGGCGGCATTTTCGACTACTACATAAAGAACCCCGAGAAGCTTCCCACTGACTATCGCAAACTCATAGAAGCGGATGGACTCGAGCGGGTGGTGGTAGACTATGTCTCCGGAATGACAGATAAGTTCGCCATGGACACCTATGCCGATCTCTTCATCCCCGCCAGTTGGCAGTTGCGCTAATCGGTTTTTTCCCCGCAAATCTGGACAAAATAGGCAGAAACTAGGGTGTGTATTGAACTTGGCAACATGCCCTCGGGCCGTAGGGGCGGGGTTCCACCCCCGCTCGCCGTCCCAATCCGATGTAATAGAGATATATTAGAGAAGTATAAAGGAGGTGGAGGTTCTGGCCTTTTCTGACTCGTTCTTAGAAGAGCTCACCGCGCGCAATGACATTGCCGACGTGGTAGGCGAATATGTGTCCCTGACGAAGAAAAGCGGCTCGAATCAATTTGGCCTCTGCCCCTTCCACAGTGAGCGGACACCTAGCTTTTCCGTCTCGGCGGATAAGCAGATGTACTACTGCTTTGGCTGCCACAAGGGCGGCGGCGTCATCAATTTCGTCATGGAGATCGAGGGCCTCACCTTCCCCGATGCGGTGCATTTTTTAGCCCGGCGAGCGGGGATCGCCGTCCCCGATGAGGACGCGGGATACAATGAGGCCGTCAAGCGGCGGGAGCGGTTGCTCCTGGCCAATCGAGAGGCGGCACGATTTTTCTTTAGCACCCTCGCTACCCCCTTAGGGGAGACGGCCCGGAATTATATCAACGGGCGCGGGATCTCCAAAGAGATGGTCAAAGCCTTTGGTCTCGGAGCCGCCCCCGAGGGCTCCTTTGCCCTCATCGACCACCTGACGAAGAAGGGCTACAGCAAAGAGGAGCTGCTACTAGCCGGACTGGCCCGGCGAAGCAACAAGGGCGGGGCCTATGACGCCTTTCGCGGGCGGCTCATCTTCCCCGTCATCGATGTCAGAGGGAACGTCCTGGCCTTCTCCGGCAGACGCCTAGACGGCGAGAATGAGATGAAATACCTCAACACCTCAGATACGCCGCTATTTAGCAAGAGCAAGCACCTCTACGGCCTAAATCTCGCCCGGAAGAGCCGCTTAGACTACTTTCTCCTCGTAGAGGGCAACATTGACGTCATCTCCCTCCACCAAGCGGGTTTTGATAACGCCGTAGCCCCCTTAGGTACGGCCCTCACGGCGGATCAATCGCGATTGATGCACCAATATAAAAAAGAGGTAGTCATCGCCTTTGACGCCGACGCGGCGGGGGAACGGGCCGCCGAGCGGGCCATCGGGGTCCTGGAAAAGACCGGCATCCGGGTAAAAGTCCTCCGCATCCCCGGGGGCAAAGACCCCGACGACTTCATCAAAACCCACGGGCCAGACGCCTTCACCGCCCTATTAGACCAGCGCGAGACCCACATCGAATACCGACTCCTCTCCCTCCGGGGGCGCTATGATTTAGACTTAGACAATCAGCGCGTGGAGTATTTAGAAGCGGCGGGAGACCTCTTAGCGGGCCTCTCCAGCGACGTGGAGGTGGAGGTCTATGGCCGCCGCGTGGCCGATCAGACGGGTGTGAGCTTGGACAGCATCAAGAGCATGGTAAAAAAGCGGCGCGAGCAAAAAAAGCGCGAGGGCAAACGCCAGATGGAAAAAGAAGGTGCCCGCCCGTCCAGGGCCGCCCAGCCAAAAGCCCGGGAGCTCCGCTATGACAATGCCTATTCCGCCATGGCCGAAGAGGGGATCATCCGGCTCCTGCTCTCTGATCCCACCCTCTATGACGCGGCCTCGGCACTGCTGCCTGCTGACTTCTCCGTCCCCTTCCTAGGGCGGGCTTATGAGGTCATTTGTGAACGAATTGGGGCGGGCAAAGAGAACACCATCGCCACTCTGACACCGCTGTTTACCCCCGAAGAGATGGGACGGCTTACGCATCTGCTCAGTCAGCCGGAGAACATGGCCGACGCCGGGCAGACCCTGGCCGATTACATAAAGAAAATCCAGACGGAAAAACTAGCCCGGGGTCCCACAGATAATTTACAAGAGATATATGCAAAATACAAAGAGCTAAAGGGTGTGGAAAAACAAGATGGCTAAGGATAAGGACACAAAGAAGGAAAAAGAGCCGGTGATCTCCGTTGACGAAATTCTCAAAGAGGGGAACGAGCAGCCGGTAGAGACCTACGACCCGGCGGTAGAGGCCGCCAATGAGGAGAAACTGCGCGATCTCATTGAACGGGGCAAACAGGCGGGGAAACTCTCCGCCAAGGAGCTCCTAGACGTGTTAGAGGGCATCAGCCTAGAGCCAGAGCAGTTGGACAAGTTCTACGACACACTGGAAGACCTGGGCATCGAGACCACGGGAGAGGACTATCTCCCCTCCTTAGAAGATGAGCAGAGCCCCGACGTGGAAGAGCTCAAAAAGCTCGAACTCACCGAGGAAGAAGTCGTCGATCCCGAGAGCCTGGTGGATAGCTTCTCCACCGACGACCCCGTCCGCATGTACCTCAAGGAGATCGGTAAGGTAGCCCTCCTCACCGCCGCGGAAGAGGTGGAACTGGCCACAAAGATGAGCGAGGGCGACGAAGACGCCCGGCGGCGGATGGCTGAGGCAAACCTGCGTCTGGTGGTCTCCATCGCCAAGCGGTATGTGGGCCGGGGCATGATGTTCCTCGACCTCATCCAAGAGGGGAACTTAGGCCTCATCAAGGCCGTGGAGAAGTTTGATTATACCAAGGGTTACAAGTTCTCCACCTACGCTACCTGGTGGATTCGCCAGGCCATCACCCGGGCCATCGCCGACCAGGCCCGGACGATTCGCATCCCCGTACACATGGTGGAGACCATCAACAAGGTCATCCGCGTATCCAGGCAACTCCTGCAGGAACTCGGCCACGACCCCTCCCCCGAAGAGATCGCCGAAGAGATGGGCATCCCCGTGGAAAAAGTCCGGGATATCCTAAAAATCGCCCAGGAACCCGTGAGCTTAGAGACCCCCATCGGCGAGGAGGAGGACAGCCACTTAGGCGACTTCATCCCCGACGAAGACGCCTCAGAACCCTCTGAGGCCGCGTCTTTTACCCTGCTCAAAGAGCAGCTCATGACCGTCCTCTCCACCCTCACCCCCCGGGAGGCAAAGGTACTCCGCCTCCGCTTCGGCATCGAGGATGGCCGCACCCGTACCCTAGAAGAGGTGGGCAAGGAGTTTAACGTCACCAGAGAGCGCATCCGCCAAATCGAGGCAAAGGCCCTGCGGAAGCTACGGCATCCCAGCCGCTCAAAGAAGCTGCGGGACTTTTTGAATTAGCGGATTGGATGAAAAAAGCTGATGCAAATGCATCAGCTTTTTTCCTGTTGCGGCAGTGGTGGAAATGATAAGAAGCCGAAGGTTGTTGACAACGCCCCAGCTTCTCACTCCATAGTGTCAACTTGCCATCAACTTAAATTCACCACGTAGGGTCGCATATATAGGGCAAAAAGCATGTTTTGCATTGTATTTAGTGACTAAGCAGTAACGATGGTTTGACACCATCAACTTACCATCAACTTAAAACTAGGCCCAAAATGGTACGTAACACATATACCTTGGAGCGGTGTTTGGGTCTAGTTTCTTAATGAGCCCTTCTTCAATAGAACTTGCAATGAGCCTTGAGATTGCAGCTTTGTTTTTATCTACCACTCCAAATCTTTCACGTAACGAAGTATTCGTCATCTGACCTCCGCTTGCCTGCTTCAAACAGGCGTGCATATAGCTCGACCACTTCTTGTCTTGCAAAGGAATTTGATTGAAGGGAATATGCGCAAACACCGTTACCCTGGTGCTGTCATTATATACATCAATTTTAGGGGCTGGTAATTGATATATTTCACAATACAAAGCAACTTTGTCCCATCCACTGCCGCGCTCTTCGCACATGTTCATTCGACGCATCAAGGCCGCCAAGTCCTCATTCCGAGACCTAGGCGGGTTATCGATAAAACGTTGCACATCAATTAATGGGGTGCCAGGATTCGTTATTTCGATGCGATTACTGAATATTTCAACAGTAGGCCCGGCACCCGAAATCGAAAGGTCTTGATGAATTAGCGCATTAGCAAGCAACTCACGCATGGCAATAGGAGGATATACCGGCACATCCTTTCGGAAAGCACCTTCAATCTCCTCTCTAGTCGGTAGAAGTCCTTCAATAAAGCTTAACAACCCTACAAAACCACTGGCATACCCTTTGCCGCCAACGTTTTCACGAATAGCAGAAATTCTATCTGTCCCTTTATATTGGATAACACGAACACTTTTTCGGTTAATACCTTCAAACGATGAAATACGTTTCGCAAATAGAATTGCACCTAAATTAGTGATAGCATACAATCCGTTATCTTGTTTTGCGGCCAGTTTTTCTTGCACTAGATAATGCATTATTTCGTCAGCATTTCCGGGCATCACAATTTCTGTCAGTTCAAAATATAAGCTGTAATCTAAAAAGTTCAGCGCTTCCAGAAGTTGAAGGTCTTGCTTTGCAAGTAGCCTTTCAAACCTCGCCATATTTATTTTATGCCAAAGTTGGGCCTCCATCGCAGGGTAGTCTTTCAATTTTTTCTTGTAGCTCCCCACTCTAATATAGTCGACATTTTTAAATTTGACAGTCTGATGTATCGCACTATATATTATGAGCATATTGATACGTTTATTATCAATTTCGATACCATGAAAAGAGAAGTTTGCATTTTCAGACAACATTTGACGTAACCAGTTTTCAAGTTCTTCATTGCCAACTTTAGCTATTGAAAAATCAAAACTTGTTCCGACTATTTCGTGCAAATCATTAACACCCCAAACCAAATATGCTTGGGATCTATCGTGATATGTAGCAGCGTTGCTTAATGCGCATATGTACTCACCAATTTCACCGGGATCAGCAAGGTTTTCCTTGAACTCTATCCATTCAGTTTCTTTTGGCCGTTTTATGAGCTCATGTACTAAAGCGGTTAAGTTTTTCAATACGCTCTCTCCTCAAAGCACTTCTGAGTCTAGCTCACACCTTACTTAGACTTCTTTTAATTATATCAAAATTCGATAAATCTAGCAAGATAACCACCTACCATCTACTTTCTTGCTAGATTTATCAAGATAACTAGATCAGGCACCCACGCCAGAGGCCGTACAAGAAAAAAGCCCCTTTCGGCAAAACACCAAAAGAAGCCCCCCATACAATGCAAAAATCAGTCCAAATACCGTGGCGCAAACGCCCCGTCATCCAACACATCCACGAGCTCTGTGAGAATCATATGCATCCCACCATCCCCCTCACCGTAGGCCAGGGGTGTCTCGAGCAGGAGTCCGTCAGCATCCGCCGGACGGCTGGGGAGCCGCAGACGGACAGTAGTCCCCACCCCCTCCTCACTGGTGAGCAGAAGCGTCCCCCCGTGGAGTCGGGCGATCTCTTGGGCTAACGCCATCCCCAGGCCCACGCCGGCGGCGGGATCGGTATCCGATTGGGGCTGTTGGTAAGCGGCAAAGACGTGAGACATCGTGGAAGGCGGAATCCCCGGCCCCGTATCGCGCAGGGCCAAAATCACGTCATCCCCCTGGCCGGAGAGGGTCAGATGCACACTCCCCCCCGCAGAGATTCGGCGCAGACTGTTAGAGAGCAGGCCCAAGATCAACTTCGTCATCTTCTGCTTGTCGATGGCGGCAATCAGTTGCCCGCGCTCAGACTTAAAACGCAGCTTCGTCCCCAGTTTCTTGACAAAATGATCCACCGACTGGATCAAGTCTCCGCAGAAAGAGACCATATCCACATCCTCTAAATGCAGACGGCTACGCCCCTCTTTGAGGCGGAACAGGTTATCTAAATGATCACAGAGTCGTTGGAGATGATAATAGGTCCGATTGAGGGCGGTGAGGTTTTCCTGCTGTTTCGGCTCGTGGAGCTGGTGGATAGCGGGGGCGATGAGCTCCGTGGCCATGTTGAGCACGGTGAGATTCTGCCGCATGGAACTGATGGTATTCTCCAAAAGCTGGCTCTCCCCCTCCCCCGGTAGTGTGGCGGGGATCAGGGTGAAGACTTGCATCTCACCCATCTGGCTCCCAATCACAGTGGTGGGTAGGTCCCCCAGGGTGACGCTGGCCACAAAGCGCGCCTCCCCCGCCTCCAGCACTGCCGGGGGGAGGAATTCTACTGCGGCCATGCCGGGCCTGAGCGCCGGATAATATGCACTGCAGGCCGCGTTTAAAAACGCGATCTCGCCATCGGCTACGCCCAGGGTGGCGTCTCGTTGTAGGTGAAAGAGTTCTTCGATCTGCTTGTCTAGCATCCTATGTGTCCTTCTATTTCCCAGCTTCCAGATAGCTTGGCCCAAAACCCGCCGTCTCTTGCCTGTAAAATATTTCTGCCTTGCAGATAAATCGCGCACTTGCTCACGTATTATACCAAATTTTCGAACCCACTGCAACGAAAAACACCAGTCTTTGGTAATTCTTGTCGAATTTTATCGGAATTGTATGGCGCGAAATGGGATCAAAGTGCCTTTTCATTTCTGACAGTTTCGTGTATAATAAATTCATATCTGTGAAAAAATAATCAATCGAAACAATTGGGAGGTATTGCAGTATGGGTATCAAAGTAGCCATCAATGGGTTCGGCCGGATCGGTCGGCTGGTATTTCGCGCGGGTTTAGAGCGCGGCAATGTGGAGTTCGTTGGCATCAACGACCTCATCACACCGGAGTACATGGCCTACATGTTAAAGTACGACACCGTCCACGGCCCCTTTAAAGGCGAAGTCAGCTACACAGAGGATGCACTCATCGTCAACGGCCAGAAGATCCGCACCTTCTCTGAGCGCGAGCCGGAGAAGCTCCCCTGGGGCGAGTTGGGCGTCTACGCCGTCGTCGAGTGTACAGGCCGCTTCACCACCACCGAGACAGCGGGGGCACACCTCAAGGCCGGGGCGAAGAAGGTCGTCATCTCCGCACCCTCCAGCGACGCACCCATGTTCGTCATGGGCGTGAACCTGGAAAATTATGACCCCTCCATGGACGTGGTCTCCAACGCCTCCTGTACCACCAACTGCCTAGCCCCCATCGCCAAGGTCATCCATGATAACTTCGGCATGGCCTCGGGTCTCATGACCACCGTCCACGCCACCACGGCCACACAGAACACCGTAGACGGCGTCTCCGTCAAAGATTGGCGCGGCGGGCGCGCTGCCGCCGGGAACATCATCCCCAGCTCCACAGGGGCCGCTAAGGCCGTGGGTAAGGTCATCCCCGCCCTCAACGGCAAACTCACCGGCATGTCTTTCCGGGTGCCCACCCTCAACGTATCTGTGGTGGATCTCACCTGCCAGTTGGAGAAGCCCGCCTCTTACGAAGAGATCTGCAAGGCCATGAAAGCCGCCGCCGAGGGCCCCATGAAGGGCGTACTCGGCTACACCGATGAGATGGTGGTCTCCTCCGACTTCATCGGCGACGCCCACACCTCCATCTTCGACGCCAAAGCCGGCATCGCCCTCACCGACACCTTTGTCAAAGTTGTCGCCTGGTACGACAACGAGTGGGCCTACTCGGTGAAGTGCCTCGACCTCGTGGAGTATATCGCGGCGAAGTAGGAAGTATAGGAAGGCCAGGATCGTATATACAAACCGCCACCGGGATTACCGGCGGCGGTTTGTTTGTTGTGGGGGCGGATGGAGGTCAAGGGCGCGGACGACCGAGGGCGATCGTTCCACAATGCACAACATCTATGGGGCGGGACCCCTCCGCCGTCTGCGGACGGCACCTCCCCTTTCAGGGGAGGCAAAAGATGGAGTGCATGCCCAAAGCCTCCCCTGAAAGGGGAGGTGGCACGTAGTGCCGGAGGGGTCACACGACGCCTCGGGTCATTGCTTGCTATGAAGTAGCACAGGACGCCCGGGTGTGCGTCCCCTATTTGTCGTATGGGCGACCGAAGGTCAAGGGCGCGGACGACCGAGGGCGATCGTTCCACAATGCACAACATCTATGGGGCGGGACCCCTCCGCCGTCTGCGGAC
>Ga0123355_10007235_pt1 | contig 16593 bp, 15 predicted proteins | sample TergutEmb28metaG_3_FD_89872 | JGI IMG/M metagenome (GOLD analysis project Ga0123355, IMG submission 89872) | Embiratermes neotenicus P1 segment gut microbial communities from Petit-Saut dam, French Guiana - Emb289 P1 | ecosystem: Host-associated > Arthropoda: Insects > Digestive system > Gut ...
AGTTGGACATAATGGGGCGGGAAAAACCACGCTATTCAAAATTATTACTGGGGAAGAAGTTCCAGATAGTGGTGAAGTAACAATTCGCAAGGAAGCCACAGTTGGTTATTTAGAACAAATACCAAGCCTTCTTCCAAATGAGGCAACGGTAGAGGATTTGTTATCCCTATCATTTTCTCATATAAATGCTCTTGAAGATAAGCTCAAGCAACTTGAAAAGCAGATGGAGGAAGTTTCAAATGAAATTTCTAATGAGGCTTCTAATCAGTTGGATAAGCTTATGAATAGATATTCCCAGATACAAGACCAGTTTATAGCACTAGATGGTTATGAAACAAAAGAGCATTTGGGTCATATAGTTAGCGTTTTCGGGCTAAAAGCTATACTTAATCGCCCTTTTAATGCCCTAAGTGGCGGGCAGAAAACCGTAGTAAAACTAGCGGCGGCAATTCTAAAAAAGCCTGATATCTTGCTTTTGGACGAACCTACCAATCATCTTGATATCAAAACCCTAGAATGGTTTGAAGACTACCTTGCGAAATATAGAGGTACAGTAGTAATAATATCCCATGACCGATATTTTTTAGATAGGGTTGCTACTAAAACCGTTATTTTAGATAAAGGTTCTTGTAGTGTTTACAAAGGCAATTATTCTTTCTCCCTACAAGAGCAGGAACGCCAGCTTTTATTGGAGTTTGAGAATTTCAAAACTCAGCAAAAAAAGATAGATGCTATGAAGGCAGCAATCAAGCGTTATAGGGAATGGGCGGCAAAAGGTGACAACGAAAAGCTTTACAAAAAAGCTAAAGAATTAGAAAAAAAGCTAGGAAAGATGGAATATATCGACAAGCCAGATTTAGAAAAGAAAAAAATCCCCGTAAAATTCTCAGGTGGGCGTACAGGGCATGATGTGTTGATGCTTGACGATATAAACATCAATTTGGGCGGCAATCAACTTTTTGACAGCGCGCAAATGCAATTATTTGTAAAAGAAAAAGCCTGCCTTATGGGTGATAATGGCACTGGCAAAACAACACTTGTAAACGCATTTATGGGGATGCTTGCCGAAAACAATAATGCGAATTTTTCAGGCGAAGTATCCATCAACCCAAGTGCCAAAATCGGTTATATACCACAGGAAATCCGCTTTCAAAACGAAAAAAACACCGTTTTGGACGAATTTAAGAAAGGCTATATTTGCACTGAAAATGAAGCCCGCAGTATTTTGGCCAAGTATTACTTTTTCAGGGATGATGTATACAAACGCGTGAATATGTTGTCAGGTGGCGAAAAGGTATTATTAAAGCTCGCAATTTTATTGCAAAGTGAAATTAACTTCTTAATACTGGACGAACCTACAAACCATATTGATATTGAAACAAGGGAAATCTTAGAGGAAGCTCTTCTGGCCTATGCCGGAACATTGCTCTTTATTTCCCATGACCGTTACTTTATCAATAAAATAGCTTCAAAAATTATTTGCATACAAAATATGCAGTTGATTAGTTTTAGCGGCAATTATGATGAATTCAAGAACTATGATAACAACCAAAAGCAATCAAAATGACAGGAACACGACATTTTAGAAGGAGGTCGAGGCGATGTTAGACCGGAACACAGCAACAGATGTTATAACCGCCGCTTTATCCACTGGCGGCGATATGGCAGAACTTTTTGTTGAAAACAGTGAATCTTCTTCCGTTAATATGATTAACGGAATAGTAGAAAAAGCCAATTGGGGTATAAGCTATGGTTGTGGCATTCGGATTATTTGTGGATTCAGTGCAATTTACGCCTATACCAACCAATTGGATAAGGCTAGCCTTATTAAAACCGCTACAGAAGCCGCACAGGCTGTTAAGGTCTTAAAAAAAGGCGCGATTCATCAAGAAAATGGCACTGCTTTTTTAGCTCCCGTCTATCAACAACTAGCGTGGGAGAATATCCACCCAATTGTTATTCTACCGGATACAGTGGAAAAGAAAGCCATTGTTGACTATCTGCGCACGGCCAGCGAAAGTTCATATTCTTATGACCCATTGATAACCCAAACTGGTGGCTCATATAGTTCTGTAATACAGGATGTGCTTATTGTTAACTCAAAGGGACTTTGGGCAGAAGACCGTCGGGTTCGCACTGTTATGGTATCATCTGCCGTAGCTTCTTCTGAAAACGAAAAGCAAACTGGACATCAGAGACTTGGTGCTTCGAAAGGCTTTGAGTATATTAATGAGATAGACATACCAACTATGGGTAAAGAAGTAGCAAAAACCGCTGTAACTATGCTAAAGGCAAGCAATTACCCCGGCGGACGTATGCCTGTAGTTATTGAAAATGGATTTGGGGGCGTTATTTTCCATGAAGCTTGTGCGCATAGCTTGGAAGCAACTAGTGTAGCAAAAAAGGCTTCCGTTTTTGCTGATAAGCTTGGCGAGCAAATCGCCTCACCCTTGGTAACAGCTATTGATGATGGCACCCTCCCCAATCAGTGGGGTTCCACCAATATTGATGATGAAGGTACACCTAACCAACGTCGAGTATTAATCGAAAACGGCGTGCTTAAATCTTATTTGGTAGATTATCTTAATGGCTTGAAAATGGGAACTTCTTCTACTGGTTCTTCGCGGCGCGAGTCTTACAAATTTGCCCCAACTTCCCGCATGACCAACACCTTTATTGCTAATGGTGACAGCACTCCCGAGGAAGTCATTGCCGATACAGAATTTGGCCTTTATGCCAAAAAGATGGGGGGCGGCTCTGTACAGCCCGCTACTGGCGAGTTTAATTTTGCTGTAGAAGAAGCATATCTTATTCGCAACGGCAAAATTGCGGAACCAATTCGTGGCGCGACATTAATCGGTAAGGGCGCGGAAATCCTTCCTATGATTGACCGTGTGGCCAATAACCTAGCCCAAGCACAAGGTGTTTGTGGTTCTCTTAGTGGCTGGGTACCAACCAATGTAGGTCAGCCAATGATTAGGGTTAAGGAAATGACAGTAGGAGGGATGGCATGAGTTACACCGATTTTAAGGATTTGCTTTTTTCTCAAGCTAAGGAATACGGCTTTACTGATTGGGAAATTTACTATTCTGCTAATGAGAATTTCACCGTAAAAGTTTTTGAAGGGGAAATTTCTGAATATACCAATACCAATACAACTGGGTTATCTTTTCGTGGAACTTATAATGGGCGTATTGGTTATGCTTTTATTGAAAAGCTGGATGAAACTGTTATACCGAGTGTTCTTTCAAATGCCGCGTCAAATGCAAGCATTATTGAGGAAGAAGAAAAGTTATACCCTGGCGATTCCATTTATCCAGAAGCCAATAATCCACCTTTAGAAGATTTGGGCAGTTCAGAAAAAATTGATATTGCACTAGCTTTGGAAAAGCACACTCTTGCGCAAGATTCACGTATAAAATCTGTGGATTATTGCGTTGTTGGCACATCAAGTGGAACCGTTAGGATAGCTAATAGCTATGGACTGGATGTTTCTCAATCTTCAGGGCTTGCCTATGCTTATGTTGTTCCGCGGGCAGAAGAAAATGGTGTGGTTAAGACTGGAATTGAAATTTGGCATGGTAATAGTTTGCCGCAGTTCTCCTACAAAACTTTGGCTGAAACGGTTGCAAAACGTGCAATTTCCTATTTGGGTGCCAAAAGTATAAAAAGCGGTGAATACCCTGTTTTATTTGATAATCGTACAGCCTGTTCCATAATGTCGGCTTTTTCTTCAGTTTTCTTTGCAGAATCAGCGCAAAAGGGTTTTTCACTGCTAAATGGCAAACAAGGAGAAGTTATAGCCGCGCCCCATATTATCTTGCGTGATGACGGGATATACGAAGGGGGCTTTGGCAATGTGCCATTTGATTCTGAGGGTGTGGCAACTAAGCAAAAAGCATTGATAGAGAATGGCGTGCTAAAAACACTTTTATACAATACCAAATCAGCCGCCAAGGATGGTGTAGCAAGTACAGGCAATGGTTTTAAGCCGTCATTTCAGGTGACTGTTCGCACAGCATGTACGAATTTTTATATTGTTCCTTCCGATATTTCTCCTGAAAAAATGCTTGCGAATGTTACTGAGATTTCTGGAAATTCTGAAAAAACAGGGGTACTAATCACCGAATTATCAGGGCTTCATGCAGGTATTAATGCTGTATCGGGAGATTTCTCCATAGCTTCCGATGGTTTCTTGGTTGAAGACGGAAAAATAACTCATCCAGTTGAACAAATAACAGTATCGGGGAATTTTTACAGCATGTTAAAAGACATAACCTGCGTGGGAGATGATTTGCTATTTAGCCCGCCATCAGGTGGAGGAACATATGGAATGCCTTCCATATTAATCCGGTCTTTATCCGTGTCGGGCTTATGATTGCCGTGATAGAATCCCCCATTGGCTTGATTAGGTTGGAATCTGCCGATGGGTTTATTACAGGCTTGTATTTTGGAGCAGGAGATGACAAAGTTTCCGAAGAACCACAAAATGAACGTGATGCCGCAGTAATTGCCCTATGCCAACAGGAACTTGCCGAATATTTTTCGGGAAGGTTAAAACAGTTTACTGTGCCGCTACGCGCTAAAGGTACGGATTTCCGTAAGCAAGTATGGGAAGAACTGCGTCGTATACCCTATGGTGAAACCGCTAGTTATCAAGAAATCGCTAAGCGCATTGGCAACCCAAAAGCCGTGCGTGCAGTAGGTGGTGCAAATCACCATAACCCCATTTCTATTATTGTTCCATGTCATCGTGTGATTGGTGCAGACGGTTCACTTACCGGATTTGGAGGAGGACTTGAAGCAAAACGATGGTTGCTTGAATTGGAAAAGGGGAACTTGCAAAAAACGTAAAAACGTATAAAGCAGTGATAGCAGTGATAAATGTGAAAAGGTCTGGCCTGTAATTTTTGCGATTACAGGCCAGACCTTTTGGGAATGTCTAAAAAATAACTTATCGTTTCAAAAAATGTTACGAAAATGCTTATTCAGCAAGTTCAGCTAAGAAATTAACAATGCTTTGTTCCAATTGGAAGCGAGCTGAGTCTCTGCCCTCTATAAGCGTGCGTTGCTCCATATACAACTCTTCCCAATCAGGAAATTCAGTTCTCAAATAGAGTTGTCTGGCTTCTCTCCAAGTTAATGTTCCTTCGTCATCCATGAGTATTAGAGCATCTTCTTCGGATAGGGTAAAATTATTGCTGGCAATCCGGTTGATTTCGTCCAAGCGTTCGCTACGCTCAAGCATTTCTCGTTCCGAGGCCTCAATAAAGTTGGCTAAAACATCCCCAAAAAGATTTTCTACGGTTTCAAGAACTTCAGATACATCTCTGGTCAAAAAGTCCACGACAAACTCTTCACCAAAAATATCAATGAATTGCAAGAACTGGTCACTTGTTACAAAGTTAAGTGCGAATAAACCGGTTCGAGAGCGAAGTTCTGTAAAGTTGGGATTTGCCCACAACTGGTCGGCAAGTTCTGTGTTCATGATTGTGCGCACATAGGCACGTGATACATCACCGTCCACACTATCCCAATCCGTGAAAGTATCAAAAAATTCAGTCAGGCTATTCCAAGTAAAAGAGTGACCTCGAATGACGGAAACTCCATCGTCGTTAATCATAATAAAAGAGCTTCCAGTTTCTCCATTATGGACAGGGCCGACCACCCTTACAACAGTTCCTGAGTGCGTTTCTGCTCCCCTTATAACATCTGAGCGCGTTTCTACTGAAGTTTCTATTGAATGTACATAGATTGAGGGTACATAGATTGAAGGTGCGGCATTATCTGAAGGAGCCGTCCTTCCAATGCCATAAGCGGCAACCGTACTAAATCCAGTAATTGCAAATGTTGCTGCTAATGATAAAGCAACCATAGACTTACGAGTTTTCTTTGTGTTTAACATATTTAACAATCTCCTTTTAATGTTTTTTTTGGAATTGCACAGCCCACTAGCGCAAAATAAATACCTTTGCACATTGCTGTGTTGAAGCATAGATAAAATTGTTTCGCCGTAAAGCCGCCGTTCCTGTTTATTCATTTCCATTACGACTTCTTCGTCGCACGAAAGTTCGCACAGAGTATCAATATGTCGGGCAAGATAATATACAGCTGGATTAAACCAATGTATGGCTCTGGCCATAAGAATTACAACTTTCAGCCATACGTCTTTCCGACGATAATGAACGAGTTCATGAGATAGAATCATATTCTGCTCGTGATTACTTAATTCTACATCGGGCAATACAATAAAAGGCTTTAGAAAACCAATTACCATAGGTGTTGTTGCCACGCTGCTAATAATCACGTTAACATGACTCTGTACTGATGTACAAACCCAACTATGTTTCAAAATTGCATAGCGGAACGACATATATCTTTTTACATTGATGGTGACAGTTAGTACGGCTCCAATTGCCCAAACAGCCGTAAGAAAAATACCTATCGCCATTATGTGTTCTGTATCCAATAAGTTGGGTAAATTGCCTAGATGATTTTGCGGGGCGATTTCCGGCAGAATATTAAATGGCGGAGTCCATCCACTATCTATATAATGTAAATTATCTAAGGGCGTTGCCGCGTTCACATGCGGCAACCCTTCATTAGAATCAACAGCGGTGGCGATTGTACTTGTATTTAATCTTGCAGAAAGTGCTGAAAATTGCTTTCCAACAAACTCAACCAGCATATTTACAGCCGCGACACCCCCGAGAAAGAAAAATACAGGCACAAATCCCATATAATAATGCCATGATGTCGAAAAAAGTTTCTTGGTAAAAGGCTTTAGAACAAGCAGAATAAGGAAAACCACACTCCCTATCAATGAAGCCACGCCCAGCGCGAAAAATAAACTATTCATCGGGCATCACCAGCCTTATCCTGAAACCACTGTTTCAAATCCTCAATATCATCTTGAGTAACAGTTTCGTCATCAACCAAAGCCGCCACAAACGTTTTTACATTACCACTGTATAAATTGGTCAGCAAGTTTTGTGTCTCATGCTTTTGGTATTCTTGTAGTGTTAGTGTAATGTCGTAGTAATTCACCTTACCTTTCATTTCCTTTGATAGAAAGCCCTTTTCTATCAATCTAGCTAAAATTGTTGATAGGGTGGATGTTTTCCAACCCTTGTCTTCCTTGAAAATGGATAGCAATTGTGCAACTGTAACGGGAGTAGCTAGTTCCCAAATTGTCTGCATTACTTCCATTTCTGTTTCAGAAAGCCGTCCTATTTTTTTCATAATGCGCACCTCCTGTACTTGCTACGACTTGTCGCAAATTCATTGTACGACACTTTGTAGCAAGTGTCAAGTACTTTTGAAAAAATTTTTTGACATCAATTGTCTGCGTATTTTGTTGTTGAATGCTATAATATCCACTGGAGTTCATACTATTGGTCTGAGTCCAAATATATCTACACAGGATGGATAAATTATGAGAAATAAGGAAATCAAAAACATTATTATTACAGATACTCATACCCGTATGGCCTTGGCCATTATACGAGAACTAGGTCAAATGGGTTTTAATATAACATCCCTTTCACGAGAAGGGTTATCGGCTTTGGGACATAAAAGCCGTTATGCTAATAATTGCATAACATTGCCTAATAAAGACTATGGGGAAGCCCTGCTTAACCTTCAAATAAATGATGATTTTACTATATTGTTTCCCACGGGCATGTATACGCTAAATACCATAGCAACGCGGCATAAAGAGTTTTCAGAGGCATACCGTGGGCTATTTCCTACTTATGAAGCGTTGCAAAAGTCTGCGGACAAGCCTACTGTGGCGCGAATTGCCCGTAGTTTAGGCCTGTTTGTTCCAGAAGAATATCAATTGGACAACCCATGTTTTCCTTGTGTGCTAAAGTATCGCAATGGTGAGGCACTTTCGCTTCCAGCCTCATCACGATATGCAATAGTCCATAGTATGGAGCAGTATAAGCAAACTTTGGAAAATATGCAGAATATAGCTTCTTCTGTGGCTTCTTCCATAGTTTCTTCCGCTAATCCAGAAGAGGCTAACGAAATAAATAATAATACAGGCGAAGTATTTGCATCACAATATATCCCAGGTAATGCTTATGGAGTCTCTGCCGTTCTTAATAAAGATTCTGAACCTTTGGCTGTATTTGCTCATACACGTGTGCGAGAATATCCACTTACTGGAGGGCCAGCATCATGTGCGCAATCCATATGGCATCTTCCTTTGATAAATGCAGGTCTTTCCCTGCTAAAAGTGCTTGGGGTAGTTGGATTCGCTATGGTAGAATTCAAAGGCACATTGGAACAGCCCTATGTATTGGAGGTTAACCCACGTATTTGGGGGACATACCCTTTATCACGGCTTTGCGGTGCCGGAATGGCCATTGCCTATGTAAATGGCGCGGCTGAAAACGCTTCGCCACTACCCAACCCGCTTCCCGACCAATGCCAATATGCTAATGAGTTGCGTATGCAATTTTTGGCTAATGATATATCTCATTTTTTGGCCAGTATCCCTAAAGGAAAACTTCACTTGCATGTATTAAGTGATATGTTTTCACCCCATGTTAAAGGTGGGGTGTTTGATAAAAATGATTGGCCAGGTAATTTTGTTTACTTAAAGAATTTGTTTTCGTGATTTTTATTGTTTTCATACTCCAGATAAAAATTTTTTCAATTTTGACAAAAAACAAGCCCCTATCCGTTCAATACAAAAGCGAATTAGAGGCTTGTTTTTTTGAAATGCTGATATTTTAATATAAGGGTCTGTCCAATATTCTCAATATTCCATTCTATCAAATAGCAAACTTCCAGCGGTAAAGAAAACTGCTCCATAACTTACAATCAGAACTGTCATATGAATAAGTCTTGAGGCACCAGGCAAGACACCAATCAAAAGGCGATGCCAGCTTAAGTAGGAAGTAAACAGAAGTTCTGAGAAGATAGGGAAAAACATGGGCAAGATACTCATTATCAAATAAGCGGCAACTAATATAAACATGGTCAACGTGCCACTACGCCCTATAAGTGCAATTAATACAGCAAATGCCGTTAAAACTGCCAATGGCGGGATTGTTAACGCGTAAGATGCAAACGCCCTAAATATTTCTATCGTAGTAAGGGTTCGGCCTATTGTTTGGCTCAATACTATGCTTATAAAAAATACACATGCCAAATAAATTGCAGCATATGTTACCAAAGCAAGTAACTTTCCTGAGTAAAGCTTCCAACGTTCCACGGGGCGGTAAATCATTGCTCTCATTGTGTGTTCCGCGCTTTCTGCTGTAATCAGGTCGGTTGCACCCATAAAAATCAGCAGAGGAATCAAAAATTGCAAAAAAAGAGGCAAGGCGCCCATTGGCGTTGGGGTTAGGTTAATAAAAAAGCCGCCATGCCGCGCTATAAGTCCAGTAGCAAAATGGCCAACCAATGCCCATAAAATACAAAATACAACTCCAATTATCAGAAAAACAATATATTTCTTTCGCCAAAACAATTTACTTAGTTCATTGCGATAAGCCGCATAAAGTGCCGTCATTGCATTTTACCCCCACGAGATTTTCCTACCAATTCTAAAAAGAATTCTTCAAGTGTGCCAGAATCCTCTAAAATATCATCCAGGCTCTTCAAATCCAGCATTTTTCCACCATAAATAACTGCAACCTTTGTTGCACATTGCTGTATTTCATTGGCCAAATGCGATGATATTAGCACAGCCGAACCATTATCAGCCGCATACTTTACCACATCACGTACATAAATCATACCTTCAATATCAAGTCCATTGGCTGGTTCATCCAGTATAAGCAATGCTGGACTAGAAAGCAATGCTCCTGCAAGTCCTACACGTTGCCGCATTCCAAGGCTTAATGAAGTAATTTTATCGTTTTTGAACTTGTCCATTTCAACCATTCGTAAAACTTCATTAACACGTTCAGAATCTACATGATTGTAAAAACGTGCGGCCATTTGCAAGTTGCGTTCAACTGTTGTGTATTCGTAAAGGGCAGGGGATTCTATTAGGCAACCAACGTTCTGCACTGCTTTTTCGTGTTGCGCAATGGCATCCACCCCACATACGCGAATATTCCCACTGGTTACATGTAAAAGTCCCATTATGGCTTTCATTGTTGTGGTTTTTCCTGAACCATTTGGCCCTAACATACCTAGAACTTCACCGGGCGCAAGCGTGAAGGAAATATCCTCCACGCCGCGCCCGTTTTTATATAGCTTTGTTACATTTTCCAACTCTAATATCATTGAGGTTTTCACCACCATGATAATCCAGGTGGACGGGTCATAGTGAAACTTTCTTGGTCAACATATCCATCATCGTCAAGGGTGAAGAAAATAATATTACGATGGCGAACATTATAAAGAATATCAGGGAATCTAGTCTCCAAAAGATAATCTAATGACCCTGCTGTAAACAATGCCTCTGCGCCGGGAATTGGTATCTGAGGATTGCTTGTGCCTATATCCGAAAGCCGTACTACTCCTTCAATATCAAGCACATAAGTGTCGTTGAATACATTTGTAATGGTTACAGTTGCATTGGCATTAAGATACAAAAGATTACCATCGGCATCTATATCTGCAACACCTTGAATAAGGTCAATGGTAAGGCTTCTTGGCGGAATGTCGAGTATGCTTCTATAATCTTCTCGTTGACCAAAATCGCCTTCACGCCACCTACTTCTGCTATTTAGCTCTTGTTCAATAAACACATCAATAGCCACTCTAATAATCTCAGGTAATTGATTACCTGTAACTGCGCCACTTACGCGACGTATACCATTGCCTTGTGAAGCCATTGTAATATTGTTTTTAAGGTCGCCAATTACCAGGTCAAGCGCGAGTTCCATTAAACGGAACTCATTTGATTGGCGTTCCTCCATAGTTATAAGTCCCCCACCGAATGAACTGGTACGAGACCATGTTGGAGCTACAGAATACCATTCGACTCCATCCAGCTTCCCTTCCGACCTTACAATTAGTCCTCCTTCTGGAGTAATAGTTGAAAAATTGAATCCACTACTTTGACTCAGATTCAATTCTCTTCCATTACCACGGCTCATATTAATGTATTCTTGCTCATAAACCTCACCATTAAGGCGTAAAGTAAACTCGCCTTCAAGAGTAAAGTTTTCAAGTGCAGCGGCATCAAAAAGTGCCGTTTTGAGTGTTTCATAAGGCGAACCGTTAAAGGCCGAAACAGCCAGTGTTCCAGTAAGTACAGTTGCCGCAACTATAAGACAAATCATGCGGATTGTCATTTTTCTTCCTGCCATTTTTGTTCCTCCATTTCCATCGAATAATGTTTTTTTGCTTTTTTGCCTTTTTGCCAAGTACTAATTTTGGTGATGATTCCGGTGTTATCAATTTTTTCTTGCGTACTCCACCCCCTTATTTTATAATGTTAGACTGCTTCCGTCTTAATTATGCCTTTTTGAACTGAAATTTTCAAGTGACGTTTTAAGCACAATATACTCATGAGTAAAAATATATACTTAGTGTCGGGTAAAACTATACTTATGTATTGACATGCAAATTACCAAAGTATATACTTGTATTAACTTTTGTATGAAGAAGGTGTAAATTTATGTTATCGCAAGTATCTAAATGGGGAAACTCGCAGGGCATTAGGATTTCTAAAAAGCTTTTGCATAGTGCGGGCATTGAGCTTAATGATGAAGTTGAAATCAAAGCAAGAGATAGTATGCTAATCATCACGCCAACGGCAAAAAAGTCCCTTTCTTGGTATCTTGAAAGTTATGAAAATGACCTTGATAGATATGATTGGGAAATCGAACCCAAAGGTCGGGAACTATTATGAAACAAGGCGATATTATTTTAGTGGATTTTGACCCAACAAAAGGCCAAGAACAAGCAGGTTATCGCCCTGCTGTAGTTATTAGTCAAACGGTATATAACCAAAAGCGTAATCTTGCTTTTATCTGCCCTATTACAAACAGTACAAAACCCTTGCGATTTCGAGTATTGTTGGATAGCAGAACGCAAACACAAGGTGATATTATTTGTGAACAAGTGCGAGTTATTGATTTACTAGCTAGGAGATGTAAGGTTTTAGAACAGCTTCCAAAAGACTTGCTTGTACAAGTCTTAGAGGCTGTATCAGTTATTATTGCCTTGGAAAATGAGCCTTAAAGCAAATACAAACAAAAGTAAACAAACAAAAATCTCAAAGGCCGGTGACTCTGTGAAATTTGACCTACATGTACATTCTACTGCTTCAATTGACGGACTTGGTACGCCTTCTATGATTATTCGTAACGCGCTAAAGCGTGGACTTTCTGGTCTTGCTATAACCGACCATAATAATAACAAGGCTGTAGCTAGTGTGCGCGCCGTTGCACCAGAAGGATTTATTGTCATTCCAGGTGTGGAATATGCCACTGACCACGGCCATATTTTGGCATTGTTTTGCGAGAAATTCGCTGAAAATGTGTCTCGTGATAGTATTGGGCGTTTTTCATTAAAGGAGCTGGCTCCTTTTATACGAGAAAACGGCGGTTTATTGGTTGCGGCACATCCCTATAGATATAAGGCATATTTAGCGGAATCAGAACCTTTTGGCTTGTCACCCTCTTTGCTACAACAAATTGACGGAATGGAAAGTGTAAATGCTCGTGACTTGGCACGTAGTCCTCAAATTCCAATGCGGGTTGAGGAAGCTGCAAAAGCTAACGGACTGTTTATTACAGGAGGAAGCGACGGACATGTTCCCTTAGAAATAGGTGGCGGGTATACAGAATTTCCATTTGATACAGGCCGAGATTTGGCAAGTCTGCGACAGGCTTTGATAGAAGGACAAGCCATAGCCGCAGGAAAACCGGGGCGTAAAATATACCGATTAGCATCCCGGATATGGAGGAAATTAAAATGAATGTGCAAATTTTTTCTGCTTTACGAAAAGTTAATCGGCATGTAAAAAAACGCCGTAAAGAACGTGCCGGAATGATAATGTCCCCTGTACGACGTATAGAGTTTGTATCACCACCCAAGGAACGCCTTTGTGCCATGACCTTTGATGATGGCCCAACGGCGGCACCTTGCACTCCTTACAAAGAATACCATTCACCAGAAGGGCTGACTTCTCATTTGCTGGATGTGTTAAAAAAACATAATGCTACGGCCACCTTTGATGTAATTGGCTCCACGGCTGAAAATTATCCTGATATGCAGGGGGCAGTGGGAAGTCATTTTGTTTTTGGTACAAAATACGACCATTATGCCTGTTTTAATCAAGACAATTTGGCTGGAGCAGTGGCTTGCCCCAAGCTACTAAAGCGCATGGTAGAAGAGGGAAATGAAATAGCAAATCATAGCTATCGGCATTTGATTTTTGGACCGGAATATTTTGTATACCGTAGCCGGGTATTTTTTCGGGATTTGAATGAAGTGCTAGAAGATTTAACTCGACTTCACAAACTTGTGGAAGATGAAACAGGCTATGAAATTAGGTTAGCTCGCCCTCCTCATTATGTTGATAAAATCGGGCGTTTTGGCAGGGACACAGCATACACTGCATATGCAAAAATGTGCTATCATTATATGGCGGCCAGTGCAGATGGCGGCGGCTGGCTTCCCACCAGTGGCGATTATGCCAAAGACGTGCAGGCTATGGTATCCCCACTGGAAAACATACTAAAGCAAAACCCTGATGGGCTTTCTGGTGCAGTTATCTTCCAAAAGGATGGATATAATATGTCCATGGAAACCCCTGTGGCAGATGCTTTAGATTTGCAACTTTCTCTATTGGCTGATTATGGTTATAGGGTAGTTGGAGTGGAGGAGTTGCTTCGATTTTCTCCTTTTGAAGATGTTTCTGCTAGCGATGAATGTTTTGAGGCTATTCGTGCTTTGGAGAATTTCGGGTATTGCACCGGGTTCCAAAATAACCATTTTAAGCCCGATATGCCTATCACTGCCGAACAGCTAAAAGCATTATGTACTAAACGAGAGAATTTTTCTCCACGCGCTTGTAAAGAACGCGAGGTACTTACTACAGAAGTCATAAAACGTACTATTTATGAACGTTTTGAGCATTGTGTTGCACATATTGGGGGCAATACTCGACGTGAAGTTGCTATAGCACTTTGGCAGACGTTGGATGAAATAGACGCGAAAATGTTATAGCAATTTCATAGACATTGGATGAAGTTGGCGTTATGATATATTAAAATTCAGCCAGTTTGTCAATAGAAATCGGCCAACTCTACCAAATGGGAGTAGGCCGATTTTATATGTTTACGAATGAACACAAAGTATATCACATTCAAGCAATTGCTCATGCTGTATGGGGGTGTTGCTGATGTGGTTATACTAGCCTTAAAATCCTTCTACGTCTAATCCAATGATATATCCATTTTCATCGCGATTTACATAAACAGATATATTTCCCTCGTTGCGGTCAAACCATAGTCCTATACCGTTATCTGAAAATATTGATATTTGTTGCCCTCGGTATAGATAGTCGGTAGCTCGCGTCCATTCAATACCACCATCTTCGGTTGTAGTGACCCATCCATCAATAAACTCTATGCCCCATTCCTTATAATCCAGAAACATTTCTGTAACGTCTCTTGGAAGAATTGAATCCAAAAACATTTCATTAGGTTCCCTTATTATAAGTTCCATACTCCTTTCAATCGGTCTTGGTTTTTGAATTGCTATACGATAATCAAAGTAATCTTTATCAAGATATCCATTGGAAGGAGTAAGTCTTACAGTAAAAATTACTTCCTCAAGGTTGCCGATTAGTTCAAATAATAAGTTAGCGTTTTCAAAAAATATGTTAGTTTGTTCGGGGCGCACAGTCATGTCAGCATTTAAGTTCATAGGCTCATAGAAAACAGATAGAGTATATGGCGCAAAGCCAGAGTCTAAATCTTCTCCGATGCTTATAAAACGTGCAACCCAATCCTCCGCTGGTAATGGGAGTGCATGTACAATAGGCCAAACTCTATGCGCCTCACCTACATACGGGATTCCAACTTCAAGTATATTTGCTTCTTGAGTAAATGCTATTTCTGGCGTACTGCCATTAGCCGTAAACACAAAACTTGCCCCAATAGTAGTGACTAATACAGCACAAAAGATAGCAATACCCGCTTTTTTTCTGCTTGAATCCATGATAGTATAAATTCTTTTTTTCATACCTTTTTTACCTCCATAAAAGTTAGTTGATAAGGCCGTTTTAATATTTGATTTACGTTGCACCACATTGATTATCGCTTTGCTATAAAGCTGGCGCGTGTCTGTATCTGCATTCTTCACTGTTTCAACATCACAAGATAATTCGCATTGTACACTAATTGCCTTTGCCATCAAATAGACTATAGGGTTAAACCAGTGTATAGCTGTTGCAATTAGTACCAAGCATTTGTAGTACAAATCTTTTCGTTTATAATGCACAAGTTCATGTTTGAGAATAAATCGGAGTTCGTTATTAGCAAAATCGGTATTTGGTAATAATATTCGAGGATTTACAAAACCAATCATCATAGGGCTTGTGATACTTTCACATTTATAAATATCCATATGCTTAGATATTTTCATTTCTGATTTTAGGTCTTGCAATAAAACAAATATTTGACTGTCTGTAATTTTTTCGCTCCAACGATTAACCATTTGCATAAAGCGATAATGCTTAATAGCATGGTACACAGAAAAAGTAACCAAGCCTACAATCCATATTAAGAAAAATATTTGCCACCAATCAACATTAGGCAAAGCAAAAACTTGTGAAGTATACTCTGTAGGTGTAGCGATAATTGGTGTGATATTTTCAGTTGGAAGCTGAAATATAACTGGAAAATCGATAGGAGTTCCACCTACTACTTGAACAGAAGGCAGTGCTACTTTATTTGGAATATATACCCTTATAATGTTATTACCCCATTGTGGGCGAACCGGAACAATTAATCCAACTACAATTATCAGCCACGCATAATAACGCCCTTTTTCAGAATACCGTCTTGCTAATAAAGGCGATATTGCTATATACAAAAGCACAAATAGCGACATAGTAGCAGAAGTGGTCAGCAAGGTAACAATAAAATTTTGCACATTATTCCCTCCGTTCTTTTACCCAGTTAAACAATTCATCAATATCTTGGTTGCTCAAAGATTCATCATCATACAAGGTAGTAACAAGATTAAGAAAAGAATTGTCATGAAATTGCCTCATAAAGTTACCCGTTTCAAATTTCAGATAATCCTCTTTTTTTACAAGAGGAAAATAAGTACGCTCCTTGCCGTGCTTTTCTGAACGCAAATAACCTCTTTCAGTTAGCCGTAGCATAAGAGATACAACAGTTTGAATTTTCCAATCTTTTTGATTCCCCAACTGCTTCATTATTTCAGCCGTAGTGATGGGCGGGTCATTCGCCCATACTACTTTCATAATGTCAAATTCTGCATCGGGTAATTTCTTCATTTTATCCATTTGGTACGCTCCTTCGCAACGTAATAAGACACATGCCTTAAATATATATTACATGCGTCTTAAATAAATGTCAAGTATAACAACTTCCAAAGAACCAATGTTACAAGATGTCTACCACTATTAGGCAATGCCCA
>Ga0123355_10007236_pt1 | contig 16592 bp, 8 predicted proteins | sample TergutEmb28metaG_3_FD_89872 | JGI IMG/M metagenome (GOLD analysis project Ga0123355, IMG submission 89872) | Embiratermes neotenicus P1 segment gut microbial communities from Petit-Saut dam, French Guiana - Emb289 P1 | ecosystem: Host-associated > Arthropoda: Insects > Digestive system > Gut ...
TAGTGTATGTAGTGTGTAACAGCTGTGATGTTACTGCACTGTAGTGTATATAGTGTGTAACAGCTGTGATGTTACTGCACTGTAGTGTATATAGTGTGTAACAGCTGTGATGTTACTGCACTGCAGTGTATATAGCGTGTAACAGCTGTGATGTTACTGCACTGTAGTGTATATAGTGTGTAACAGCTGTGATGTTACTGCACTGTAGTGTACATAGTGTGTAACAGCTGTGATGTTACTGCACTGTAGTGTATGTAGTGTGTAACAGCTGTGATGTTACTGCACTGTAGTGTATATAGTGTGTAACAGCTGTGATGTTACTGCACTGCAGTGTATGTAGTATGTAACAGTTATGATGTTACTGCACTGTAGTGTATATAGTGTGTAACAGCTGTGATGTTACTGCACTGTAGTGTATATAGTGTGTAACAGCTGTGATGTTACTGCAATGTAGTGTATATAGTGTGTAACAGCTGTGATGTTACTGCACTGTAGTGTATGTAGTGTGTAACAGCTTTGATGTTACTGCACTGTAGTGTATGTAGTGTGTAACAGCTGTGATGTTACTGCACTGTAGTGTACGTAGTGTGTAACAGCTGTGATGTTACTGCACTGCAGTGTATATAGTGTGTAACAGCTGTGATGTTACTGCACTGTAGTGTATATAGTGTGTAACAGCGTCAGCACTTAAGAATGGGTAAGTTAGAAGCCCTACAGAACAACAGAGTTATCAGAGGTATGTCATATATATAAATATATATAGATAGATAGACAGATAGTTCCCTTCTATAGTTCTCATTTATGTGGCCTTGAAAAATATAGTTTTCCACTTTCATTTCTCAACTCCCACTTTTGCAGTTATTTCCCCACCCCAGGTTCCACTCCCTGTCCTCTTCCCATTATTCTAAGTGGCCAAAATCCGTACAAACAGCCTGCACAACCAAACCACATCCACACCCTAATAATTTCAATCAACTTTGAACCCCATTTCTCAACCTTGAAGATGATGGTTGCATGTTCATCTGAAACATTAGTGCCAAACCCTCTTAATCTCAAAAACTGTACCAAGAAAACCTCAAAAGCTTTAAATGATTAATTCACTCAAATCCTACTTCTGAACTGTTGCAATACAAACAAAAATACAATAATCATATTTTGAAAAAGTTTTTTCATATAAAACCACATATTAGTGTGTGTGGTATATTTTTCATACACATGAAATGTGATTTTTATTTTTATATGCGCAATTAAACAATAAGTTTATCTCACATTCTTGTTTAACATTCATTTATCATCATCCTCCTTATTTCTTTGTGGTCCAGCTTTTTAAGCTTGAGATATCACAATTTTATTACGGATTCAACAAATGTTTTGAAGTGCAAAAGGTTCTGTGGTCAAATTAAATTGGAAACACTGCTCTAAGACATGCAGTGTGAACTACTGTAATGTATGAGATGTGTCTGTGCATGTAAAAATTGTGTGGTTTGTATTGTATTCCTTTTAGTTAAATTCCGAAAAATAATACAAAATATATTATGCTTACATGCCAGATGTCAAAAAATTACTGGCAACATCTTACAGTATTGAGATTCATCAGCACCTGCATGCTGGGTTGCAACACAGCACTGGACTCACACAACTCCCAATTATAACACAAATACAGTTCAGATTGGCACATGGCAGAGACACACTTGCTAACAATGACAATATAAGCAGCATGCCTTGGAGGTGGTTCAAGTACAAACTTATAAAGTTTCAGCTGTTTCTTTTTTGCCATGTGCCTGAAAGCACTCTGAAAACTACATGCTTTTAACCTGAATTACAGTTTTTACAATAAACATTCACAGACCAGAAATGTATAACAGGATTACATAATTTATTATTCTGTCAGCCCACAACATGTTAGGGTAAGAGTGTGGAATATTAAACATTAATTATAATTATGAGTTACTTACATTCCAATACTGAGCTAAAACTTCCAAGCTACTTCAACAGCCATATTCACACATAAATGTAATATACAATATAAAAATGTCACAATATATGTTAAAAATTGCACTGGGTAAAAACAACTCCTAAATTCTCATTATTTCAAATTTTGTAGTAAACAGATGCACACCTGGCAGAACAGAGATCATGAGTATCACAAAGGAAATTCGCCAACTGAATTAACTACTGAAATAGTGCCTTCAATTCAATGAGTGCTGTAATAAGGGATGTGAGACCACATAGTCTGGTGCATGTACAGATGTCTCAAAAGATCCTACTTTTAGACGCATGCACAGAGCTAGGCATGGCAGTAAACAAAGTGTCACATTTGAGCCCAGTTATAATGACAGTAATCAAATGTTAGTGTATAGAATGTCACAGTCTTTCTCAGGCTTTTTATTTTTTTTTTAAAGCAAAACTGTCCGCACTTGCTTCTCACAGCCATGACAGAAAATAAAAAATGACCACAGTAAGATGTGACACTACCCACACATTGCAAATGAATCAGTGCACATTTTACTGGGAATCCCAATAATTGCCAGAAAGAGAGAGAAATCAGGGGTAGAGCAATGGTAATTTCAGTTGCTGTCTGTGACCTGTGTTGCATCTACACCATGTTTGTTATATACAAATCACAACAGCCAACATGGACTGTCCTTACTTCCAAACCGGTCGTGTCCTCACTTTTAGAACTGAGAAATAAGACGCATGAAAGGAAATATTAAGCCTTAGTGCGTAGTGTTAGTTATTTCATTCCAAAAGCACACTACACGTGCCTCAACATGCATACTGACCACATCAACAAGCCAAAAGTGAGTTATGGAAATAATCTCTTGATATGCAAGAAGCAGCTACTAAAGAAAAAATTGGTGCAAGCAAAATCTGAACTGCACGATGTGGCAACATTAATTTCAATATGCAAAATAAAAAATGAGCATGTATGCATATAACTGTGTGTATAATTTTATATGAGTCTTCTTCTGTACATCATGTGCAATAAAAATATACTGATTATTAAAGGAAAAGCTTATAAAAAGTGCAATTCACACCTTAGGGTATGGTGTCACTACTTGTAGCAGGATTTTATAAAATGAACAAGTAATGTAACGTATGTCTCCATACAGAAACAGCCCATAGGTTTTCAAGACTGATTTGGCATTCTATCTCGGTTTTACCTGGGGAAGTGTTAAAAGACATTTTCTCACTTCAAATGTTCCCATGGGCAACATAATACTGTATCGGAGGCAACTTGTTGCTCATGAGCTACAGGTTGAGTGGACCAGTACAAATCATGAGATTCTAAAATTTCACCCTGCACAGTGCCGTACATAGTACTTCCATCACCAGTGCACGATCCTGCAAAACGTTCCAACTCTTTTACCAGACCACATGGCGTCACAACCCGGCAGACAATAATCTTCACACTTACTGCCATGAGAACTTCAAATCGCAATACAGGCCATTTGTTTATTTCAGCTTCCTACAACACAGACAACAACCTCCTTGGCATGGCACAGAATAAACCTCTTACAGCACAAACCTGTTACAAAATTATTTGTCAACTTTCATTTTCAGTGAAAGATATGTGGGTCTCCTGTACACTTAAACTGTAGGTATTCAATTAAGTGGTTTACCAAAACTAAAGTAATTAATTTCCTATCCATGAAATAAATTCCCCTCCAGCAAACAAAAGAACAACCTCCCCAAAATGTCCCTTCCTTCTGACTGTATGTATATAAAAATAAACATCAATTAGGCACACTAAGTTTTCCCTTACATAATTCCACATACATAAACTTTTTTAGTAAGAAATTATTATCGGCGTTAAGTAAGCAGAAACAGCACTTCCCAGCCTGATCACCTAGAACAATGGCTCCTACACTCTTTTCATTGACAAATTTTCAAACCAGAATGCTGGTATACCTTCATCTGAATATTTTGACAATGTCAGTAGTGCAGGACTAAAGATGGTAATTGTATAAGGCTGAAAACAGTGGCAGCAAAGGGCTGGAGGGCTAAAAGACAATAAAAGGAGTAAAGCCCACTGGAGCAGCATCTTATTTCTAGTTTCCCCAAACTGTCTTTTCAATAATATTCAAAGTAATGACAAAAAAGCATGCCCTTTTCCAATGCTTTTCCCAACTTATAAATTCTAAACATACAAAATTCTATGAAGAATGACGATATAAAGATACAAACAGCAGATGCACTGTATTGCATTTACCTCATATAGTAAGATGCGGTTATCAAGTTTCCACAATTCTTGTAAATACTCCAAACACGTTCACAAGATTTCCTAAACTAGACACAATTAGTGTTTCTCAAAAATTTACCACATACAATGAAGTGATTGTGAATGAGCCTTGAGTGATTTAATGATAATTTTTCAACTGCAGAGGCTATATAACAATGACCAAGGTGGGCACATGATCATGCATAGTCAGTATAACTTGAAAGAAGGCAACTGGGATCTATTTCAGGCTATGAGACCACCACTCACACCTACAGGAACCGTAGAAAACCATGAAAATCCTGTCAGAAAAGCCGAGTAACCGAGGCAAGATATAAATTCAGTACATTCTAAATAAAAGTCTACAGTGTCATCACTATTCCAATGTGCTATGGTTAAAGGAAGTAAAAAAAATCTAGTAAAAGAAAATACATGTTATACAGCCGACTGTTCCAAATTCCGTTTACATAACCCGCCACATAAACGCATGAGTATATATGACTTGTTTATATCGTATCTCAGTGTTACATAGAACACTGCTTCAATTTGCTTCACTAGCTTCACTGTTTGTTCTTCCAGACACTGCAATGTCTTTCAAGAAACCAACAAAGATTTTCAAAACTCTTTCATACAAGTCTGTCAAATGCTATGAACTTCATTAAAACCTCACCCCCTGAAAGATGCCTGTATCTGCTCTTACAGGGACATCTGTTTCATAAGGGTGGCCTGCAGTACACAACGTCACTGCAGAACACAAGGTAAAATGAAGCAACGATGCACAGTCTGGTTATGCAACATAAGGCGCAAGGTTCACAGACAGTAGCAATCTTGCCTTACACTAAATATTGGCTTCTGGCTGGTCAGTACAACATCATCCATTTTGACGTCAAACACGTCTGTCAGTACATAAACTGTATTTTATTCATGCTGTCAACAGATGGTATGGCATGCTATACACTATATTGCAGAGGATAGACTACTATTGCTACCAACTGCCACTTGCATCAGCCAATTTAAAAACCTGTACTGCATCCCAAAAATCAGAAATTACCAATCATTTTATATATCCAGTTTGTGCATGTTTACACAACAAAAAATTTATCAGCCCGTCAGTCAATGTCATTGCTACTTTGTATTAAACTGGTAAACACTAATATCACATATTAATTTAAAGAAGGAACAAAATCACAAATTTTACTCAAACACTGAAAAATAATGTCGAAGGTGGAAACATTATTAAAAACAAGTAACAATAGTGAACAACTTTATAGCAGTACAACCATTTTTCATCTAATGCTGAGGAAGACATGAATCACAAATTATCCTCCTGCACCAACAAAAAGACAGCCTCAACATTTGCATATAATTTTTTCTCTTACATGAGAACTCTTGCCATTTCCTGGACATCATATGAACATTCTGGAGTCTTAAGCTGATCTGTTACATCACCGTGTACCTGAAGCATAACGCGTGAAGGAACACCACTGCAGCACAAGCATGATATTAAATAACTTTTGATAAATCTCCAGCACATTTTAAACAACAGAGATCAACATTCACGAGACATGCACAGGTCAACAAGTGGTATTGCCTAGGCCTATGTAACTTCATAAAATAAATGATGGGTGTTCGACCTTGTATGGGGTGCAGGTAATTTTAGAACAATTTGGTCTGCATGTGGGCAACATAAATTTCAGTACATGCAATAACAACTGAACAAACTCCATGGAGAAGAGTCCTTCTGGAGAGGCTAACAGGTTCTCAGCTAGTCAAGAAATTACCTGCATTTTATGGAACCCGAAAGTTCATTATCACATTCCCCAGAGCATGCCACCTGTCCCAATTCTGAGCCAGATTAATCCAAAAACTGAATAAGTATACATATTAATAAATGTATCACTTTACCTATTTCTCCACACATTGTGTGCTATAAAAATATACTGATAATAATAAGAGGAAAAATTAGTTTAAAAAATGCAACTCACAACAGTCTAGGATGTTGCTACATATTTTTATGAAATCAATGAATAATGTAATACACATCTCCATAAATAAACAGCTCATGACTTTCCACAACTGCTTCAGCACTCTATCTCAGGTTGACCACAGAAAGGGACAAAAGACAATTCCGCATTTCATATGTCTCTGCAGACATGGCACTGTGTGACAAGCAACATGCTTTCCACAAGCTACAGGTTGAGCAGGCCTGATCTAGGTGATACCTAGTCACAATGACACATCCTAAGTACACAGACAGCACATAAAATTAGCAGTCATATGTACCCTTATTTTAAGAAAATATGTTGTCTCTACTATTTTTGTTTATTGCAATATTTAAATATGTCAAAGTTGCTGTTATTCAAACTTACTACTGTTAAAATGTCAATGTGAAAATACAAGGGAAATTTGCATAATGTGCTGATCCATACATGAGTACACTTGATATTACGAATCTGTTCCTTATAATTATTCACAAAATTCTTCCATTGGTCTGTATCTGTATGCATCTTTAAAAAACTGACTGTATATTGTGATGACTTATTGATGAATCATGCTAGCTGGCTGTGCTTCTGATGTTAAAATCTGGTACAGCCACAACAAGATTCATACAATACACTGATGTGTACCAGATTTTAACATTAGAAGCACAACAAACCAGCATTATTCATCAGGAAGTCATCACAATATACAGTCACTTTTGCAAGACACATACAGATAAAGAATCCATTCATTCCATGGTCCGTCAACTCTATAGGCTCTTCCAAAGCGAGTTCTCCATACAACGAGATCTAACGCTTCCTCTTTCAATTTTCAGTATCCTATTGTTCAACCAGTAGTTGCTTAATGTCTTTTTCCTTGTCCTCTCATCACTTCTATCCTTCCTTCCTTTAATAACATGTTTTAGAAGGTAGTTTCTATGCAACACATAACAAATCCAGTTCGTCTTTCTTCATTTTATTGTATGCAGGATCTTCCTCTTCATTTGACTTCTTCATTTCTCACATGACCAATATCCAACTGATCTTCTCCATGCTTCTCCAGCACTGCATTTCAAAACTTCCCAGGTACTTTTCTGATCGACTTTCTGAACTGTCCAAGTGGATAAAGAATAATGAAAGAATTTTAGGGATATGTATAATGAGCTAAGTTTTATAATATCAAGTATTATGGGGATTAACACACTATGAAGATTTCATTCGTAATTATACACTGACATTTCAACAGTAACAAGCTTTAATAACAACACTGACAAATCTAAATCTCTAAAACAAACAAGAATACATGGAGATAAAGAAGGTGTTTTCTTTAAATAAGGGTGTATATAAGCACTAACCACATTTTATGTAAATTATATGTAGATATTTTATTTTTCTGTGACTACTGTCAAGAGCAGAAACATAAAGAGGCCTAAGCAATATGACTTGTTAACCCGTATGTGTTCCCCTGATGAGAAACTATAAGATCAAAACACAAACGATCTGTAAACTGGCAGACCCTGTAATGTGACCATGTCTCCCCATATACAGAATTGTGGAGTCTCTTTATAAGCATGTCATACTTGTCAACAGAAATCTTCAAACTCTTGTCACTAACTTATTCTGAAACACGGAAATTATGATTTGGAATTTTCATAATTCTGACTTGGACTCTACAACACTAAAGCCAAATGACAGCATCATTAAATAACATATTTACAATGCATCTGGACTAGCTCAGGTGGCATAGTGACTATTTACACAGTGGCAATCAAAGTATCAAGGTTCAATTCCCAGCAGGAGTAGAAGATTCGATCTTCTGCATAGCATTCACACAAACTCTGGAATGACAGGGTACCAGGAATTCTTTCTCCACAGATAAAACAGCAAGATGTAAAGATTCATTTAGGGCAGAATTTAAGAGTGCGAGGGCCTCCCATAAATCCAACCCCTTGTCCATATCTCAGGGTTACATGGATTCATACTCTACTTAACCCTGGGTCACGTGGGAGGCAGTAACAGGTGTGGAGGAGATACCCTGTTGATGGTTACTACGATACACACTGGCTAACGAGGCTCTGGTCTAGCCAAGCCAAGGTGGAAGGTATCATGCTGAAGGCTGCATGGTATTGGGGTAGTGACAGCAGTGTCATAAACAATCTCCTTGGGGAACCAGGCTGTAGCCCCTTGTATGTAGGCCTTCCATCCATGTAGGGCTCTGTGGACAGTGACCAAATGTTTTCCCCCATTTCATAGGAGGGCTCTTTAACTGGGGACTGACAGATATAAAAAATGAATGAATAAACCATTGGCTCTGGAGACGAAGATTCTCTCTCCATAGGGAACCTGTTGGGGAACATGGAGGGGTGCGGGTGCTCCTTTGCCGGGGACTTTGAGGGAAAGGTGAGTTGTCAGGGGATGTGTAGAACACTTCTGGAAACAGGTGTCTCCCCCCCCCAAATAGTCTCTGTTGGGGAACCTGGGGAACCATTTACTGGGAAATTTGAAAGATAGTTGAAAGCGGGCTCCAGAAATGAAGCATTTATCTCTACAGGATCTCTGTAAGGGGAACCTGGAGGGGGGGCTCCTTTCCTGGGGATCCAGGAAGATATGGGGAGGAGGGCTTTTGGGACAGGTATCTCTCTACATGGGGGTCCCACTGGGGCGCCTGGAAGGGGCTCGTTTACCAGGGACTTATGTGTTAAAGAAGGCTCTAAGGAGCCCCATTGAGAACCTGGGGGGAAGAGGTGGGTGTCTGTTTATTGGGAACTCTGAGAGATAGCTGAAGGAGAGCTCTGAAAACAGAGCATCACACTCTATGGGAGCTGTTAAGGGAACCTGGAGGGGTGATCCTTTACTGGGGACCCTGAAGGACACATAAAGGAGGGCTCTGAAAATAGGCACCTCTCTTCACAGGGGCCCAGTTGAGCAACCTGCAGTGGGCTCATTAACCAGGGACTTTGAGAGATGGATGAAGGAGGGCTCTGGAAACGAAGCATATCTCTCTATGGGAGCTCTGTTAAGGGAACCTTGAAGGGGGGGGGGTTCCCTTTACTGGGGACCCTGAAGGATATGTAAAGGAATGCTCTAGAGATGGGCATCTCTACCCATAGGGGCACCGCTGGGGAACCTGGAACGGGGCCAGGGACTTTGAGTGACAGATCGAGGGCTCTGGAAATGGAGCATCTCTCTCTCTCTCTCTCTCTCTCTCTCTCTCTCTCTCTCTCTCTGGGAGCTCTGTGAGGGGAACCTGGAGGGACAGCTCTTTTACTGGGGACCCCAAAGGATATGTTAAGTAAGGCTCTGGAAATGGACATCTGTTTCCATGGTGGCCCCATTTTGGGGAACATGGGGGAAGACGTTCATTTCCAAGGGCCTTCAACAGAAGGGTGAAATTTCTTTTTATCAGGTGAACTCTTATGAGGAACTCAAGAGACGTGTAAAAGAAATCTCTGTAAACGGGCAACTCTCTCCATTGGGGAACCTGGAGGGGGTTCGTTTACTGGGACTTTTTGAGAGACAGATGGAGGGCTCTGGAAATGAAGCATCTCTTATTAATTTAATTTGGGCTCCATTTTCGCACCCAAATTATGTTAGGAGCCTGGAACTTCTATAAAGGACAAGGGCTCCCTTGATTTAGCATCGGAGTATGGGGCACAAGGGGCCTGTTTTAAGGCCTAGGTGCACTGGGAACAAAGGGGTTCAAACCCAATTTCTATTCTACTTTATTCTATTCTAAGAGTGTGAGGAACTATTCCTCCATACACCATGTCTTCATGGTGTGGTGCTTAGGCACAATAATTTTACGTTTTCCTTCACTGTATTACAATAACATACAAATATGTTAACTGGAATACTAAGAGCAAAACTGTCTGCATGCCTCGGCACATACCACTCTTGGCAATAGCTCCAAGTGAGAGTTCAGATCCCTGGGCCAGAAACTTTATGCACTGGGGGGGGGGGGGTCTGGTACCCATTGCATTGGCAGGTGCTGATCTCAATGTGGTGGCCTAAAACCCTAGCCCCTGTCACTAACTGAATCTCAGCCATTCAGCCTATAGCCAGTCACTATACTGACCAAGCTACCCCTTATTTCCGGCACACTAACGGGACTTCTTTGCACTGACCACACCCTACACCATCTGACAAACATCTTCAAGGCACTTATAGTGTCTGGAATACTGCAAAATGCAATGTAAGTGTTCACAATTCCACAAACTGCACACAACTTGTGAAAACACAGACTGCAAAATGCAATGTTTGTGTTCATAATTCCACAAACTGCACACAACTTGTGGAAACACAGACTGCAAAATGCAATGTTTGTGTTCATAATTCCACGAACTGCACACAACTTGTGGAAACACAGATCCACTTGCCATACAGTATTATACAACTCAGATCATAATGCAAGAATGCTACTTCTTGTAACGGGTGTGAAACACACTCATGAGCATTGTCGGGGCTGCAACCTCATCAGTTTGCGGCACCTGGTCTTTGCAGATGACAGCCAGTTTTTGGATGGTCAGAGGTGTTCTCTGCGGAAGTTCTCCCAGCGAACATCATCTGACTCATGTGTCAGATAGCGGTTTCCAACCTGGGTCTCCAGTTTTCTCAGATCACACCACGTCTGATAATCCTGCCACAATACAAAACATAATTCATATCCTTGCAAAAACAATTTTCTAAGTGTATACCGCAAGACAGACCTTTGGAATTATGGCTGTATGTCTGTCCCACTCTAACAACTTGAATTTATACATACAGTGCAAAAGGTGGAGGCTTTGCAGTTCCACTCAGTGAGGATCCTAAAATCTGTTTGGTAATAAAAAGTAAAGATAAAAAGTTCACCTTGGAACAGGCACTGAAGGCAGCAGAGGAAGCAGAGGTATAGCTCTACTCTTTATTGGCAGTAGATGGGGGTGGGTTGTCAATGCCACAGCATTACTGCTTTACCCCAACGAAAGAGACCCCAGGGCTTGTGTGGACAGACGCAGAAAATCTTGCCACAACAGGATTCGATCCCTGGACTGTCCAGTCCATAGCAAGAGCGCTACCAACTACACTACACCATCCGAGCCCAATGCTTGGTACTGCAGCTTAAAATAAATTAAGTAAAACTGATACAAGTAATTCTTTTTTATACAGTAAAATGGCTACATGTGGGTCATGTGAAATTTGTACTTAGTTCTTGGTTTGATGGCAATAACTAATGAAACAGAGGGCACAGAAACATAGTATTACATAGACCACAATATATATAGAACATTTACCTCCATATGACATGATTAAACAGGAAAAGAAAATGACAGCAGGATGCTTGATGAAATCAGAATCTGTACACAATGAATTTGTGCACAAATATAAATTATAAAATTGGCTTATAATTGTACGTTCTTCTAGCTTCATCGTAGTAATTGAAGTATCTGAAACAAAGTGGGCTGGTATTCACTATCCTGTACTGTTCTCCAATGTTTGCCATGAACTTAACTTGACCAGTGTTTACTTAATCAGCTGCTCAATGGCCAAAGTGTGTGCAATAATCCTGTCGAAGTTGCTAGGCTATCTCTATGAATATATATGAGACTATGGTACAAAACCTACTGTCACTTCAAGTAACACTTCCCACTGTGCTAGTAAGCACTGTATTCCTCGCTGCAACACCTCAACCACCCGCCACAACACATACCATAGATGTGGCATAAAGAAACATTGTGCCTCCTTCATTCACCTAAACCATGCACCTTGACATCTCACCTGTTCCACGTACCCTCATCACTTAAAAGCTTCCATTTCTGTCATACGAAGCACAAGGTAAGCAAGACAGGCAGAAGGTGTAGTCCTTAAATAAAGGCTTAAGGTCAGGAGCTGCGCCACTAAGCATTCCCAGCCTAACCAAAGACATTTCCTACATTAATCTATAACAAACAATATCCATTTATTCACTTATTTACTTTTATACAACTGTTCTAACACTTTCTAGTGCAGTACCTTGCAGGTTCACTGAATACCCAAACAATTTTCTCCAAGTTAGTGTCCTTAATGTCTTTTGTACAAAATACAAGTACAGAGTGAATCAGATAATTGACTGAGATCCTACTCTTTAGTGCCAGAAGTAAATGAGTGTTACTTCTCTTTTTAATATTCCCAAAGGTAAACTCTGTATCTTATCACAGCATAAAGAACTCTCCATGATGATGATCTAAGCCTTCCCCTGCCAGCAGGCCTCTTTGCAAGCCAAGAAATACAGCCCACACATCAACAGGAATCATAAAACTGTCTATCCCAGTCATTTATTGGGTTGACGTTATTTATTTCCACAGTACTAATGCACCTAACAACATCTGATCCTCAAGATTAACACTATGATTCACACAGATGAGGCAAAACACTTCCTCTTTTCCAAAACCATCCATACCAGCGGTATGTTCTACCCAACCTCCTATTTAATGGGTACTGGAGTTCTGTCCTGGGAGTAGAGTGGCTAGGGCATGAAGTTAACCACGTACATCCTCCTAGTGCTGACGTCAAGAATGAGTGAAGCTATACCTCTACTCCTCCTGTATGCCTTCATGGCATAAACAGGTATATAGCCTTGCTTTTTTTTTTATTTTACTTTTAACAAATTAAATGAAAGGAAAAAAACATTCTGCAGAAAGCAAATGACATGGGTCAATGATCATGTAATTCAAATGCTCTAGCACAAACATTTTCACTAATGTCCTTGCTTTACCACCATTACACTCATGTTCCAAGAAAAGAACCAACCACCAGCATGAAGTGACAATGAGGAGCTACGGAACTGTTCAAACTGACAGCCACCACGTTCAGCACTGTGAACTGTTGCAAATAAAGAACAGCATGTGAGCAAAAATAAACCCAGCTAAGTTATTCACTGTCTCAGTACAGCAACTTTTAGGACAACTGGTATTCATGACAAACTTATAGAACATACCTAAAATCTGCTTGTCTAAAATAGTCTTGTCCCAGCCTGAAACTTTAGTTCTAGTAAAATGCTAACCATGGTGCAAACATGTGCATCTAACAGTGAAGCATTTTGTTTTATGCGCGACACAGCAGGTTTGAATTCTTCTCGAAACAATCTGATGCTATGAGTTTTGAACAGAAAAAAAAAAATAATAATAACAACAACAAAATTATGGCCACATCATCCTAACAACGTTGTTACTGTGAATTAAAACTAGTTCAATGCTCTTCGTTCATTTGGTTTATCACCCACAACAATCACATCATGGCTACTGATCAGTAACTGCTACTGCATTCAACAAGAAGTTCCTGTATGACAGTCCACTGGTATGCAGCCTCAAACAGATTCAATATAATGTTCCTGAACAATGATGACAGTGATGATAGGTGCATGTGAATCACTAACGGTAGGTATGTTAAATGGGAGACAACAACTGATGCACAGGAAGAACCTAATCCAGTACCACTAACCTATTCCAAGACCAATGTCATGGAAATGAAACCCTCTGCAGCAAGAAGCATCCGACCAATGGTGCAGCCTAACAAGACACTGGTCACTCACCTGTAACCACACATGTGCAAGCGACTTGGCAACCGTGTACCGCTTCCTCTGCTTCACCTGCAGCAGGTTGTTGATAAGGTCAATAGCTGCCAAATTAAAACACATGCCACAATGAGACAGGGACACACTGCACTGTGATTCATAGGTACATAAAGCAGGTGTACACATGCGCACATCGTAACTTCTGTCTTTACAGACATTTTGAATATCTTATACAAAGAAACACGTGAGCATGTTTGTAGTATTACAATTCTACACTACTAACCTGCCTCTGAACAAAGCTGCCAATCCACCACATAGTAAGCAAGCGCACGTAAGAAAACACCCCCAAAAATTCATTTTTTATCTTTAGGCAACAAGGAAATTTACTGTATTTTTAACACATGTTGTATAATATGTTCTAATTTTCACAAAATGCCCTTTATTTCATATGTTTACCTTTTTCTGCTAAAATAATACAATTTTCAAAAACCACGTACTAAAATTTCCATACCCACCCCAGTAGGATAAAGGTTAAGCAGGATCATGTTTGAAACGTTAACACACATTTAACTGCTCAGTAAATTTCCACATTCATTGAACATGCAGGTTACTATATGATTAGAGGCAGTGAAGATTCATGCCATCATCTTCTGCATTATGACAACATGTAGTCTGGTAGGTGGGTATCAAGTTTCACAGGAATATACTGCCTACATCTTCATTGTAAACTTTTACCTTGAATTTGGAGGAAATGTGTGAGATTTGAGGTTCCAACAGCAGTGACTACTACAATTACAGGCCATGACCTTAATGACAGTAACACTGTATATACTTTAATGCAAGATGAGGTTTGGTATTGAACTCTGTGAGGTCATCTTAAATTTCCAAGTCATATTTGCCTAAAGGTTTCAAGACCAAAAATCTTATAATCAAAATGCATGTAACATGTCCTGCACATTTCATCGTACTGATATTTGGTGAAGACTACAAATTCAATCCAAGTCACCAAAATCTGCACTTACAATCCATATTAATAGTTCTCCCTCACATCTGTCTACCATGTACTGTACATTAACACCAAAACGTCAGGATTGCAGACAGTGGTCAAAATCAATTCTAAATGGTTTTGACAAGGATATACTACAGACAATACTATCTGATTTCTGGAGTTTTTTTCTTTTGTCTCTTATTCTGAAATGAACACAATGTGCTGGGAACTACATGTTCCTGTCTTCACACAAAAGCGACGAGAAGCACACGGTCTGGTATAATACCAAAATCCATTCTGTCTCCAGCCCAGATTATCGAATGAATAATTTTAAATAGTTCCTGGATATGGCTTAACACTTCCCACACTACAGACAAGATTTGCTGTTTTTACACCAGTACTCCTTTCTTTTGATCATGCTGGTGTGTGACATCATCTATAAAAAAGAAATATACCCTGCTCCCTAACTGATGCTTCACACTGTTCACAGAAGGCCACAAACAGAACTGCTGCATTAATATGAAAATATAAATCAAACAAATGTAGCATGGCTACTTATTTGGACTATGTCCTCACAAGGCATCAAGTAACTATCAAACGGCTTAACAGGACAGGAATTTCTCTACCCGAAGATGAAAATAAAACCCACTTCTCAAACAACCTAATTTTTTACATTAAAAATTTTAATGAGGGATAAGGTTGAAGCATACAACCTTATTTGCCATATCACACCATTAAGTAACATCACAGTAAAAGAATATCTCTTTGACAAACATCTCATTTTAGAAAGTATTAATGCCATACACGTTCATGATCTGCACAAAGAAAAACTGACTTTCTCCTCTTCACGATGGACAGGAAAGCTGTTAAATATTCCACTTCCCCATAATCATCAGGCAACTGACAATGGGAACAACAGATGAAACTGCTCACTGGATTAGCAATAACATTAAGATATAAACAGTGGAGCTCTTGATTTTGTAAGGGAATATACCAAGCAATCATAATCACAGCAACAAAAGGTACAAAAAGGGGGACATTACTGCCCCAAGCCAATGAGAGATGCAAATTCCAAAACCAGCCCTTTTCAGGGCCACAACCTGTGGGAAATGTGAAAATAATATGACCTCTGGGAGGTGGCCAATGCCCAGTGACATAATACTCAACCTTTAAATGACTGGGTTGGTATTTAAATTTTACTGTACGGTTTACGAAAAACATACTACTTGAACAGGAAAAGATAAAATTATGAAATAAACACCACTTTGTAGAAAATACAACAGGGATTATTCAGCATGTCTTAAAAATGCAGTATATTTCCGGGGTGTTTGTAAGTGGGTGTTTGCGTACATGAACAGAGGTCATAGAAATTATAATTCAAGTGGCCATTGGTACTGCCGTGATAAGTGGGTCCCTGTCACCACAGCATGGCGCGTCCTCAGATTACGGATAGAGGAACGGCCTCTAATATGGAGGGTAGCTGCGAATATATTGCATAAGCAGTCGCGGACAGCCGACGAGGGGTGGTCCTCCAGCTTGGGGGTTGGGCGAGGTGCTAACGCCTCCCCGTGAAAAACCTTTGTTAAGAAATATTCACAAGGCGAGATGCTTCCTCTGGAGACAGAACAATCCGGAGGTAAACTACTCCCCCACTCGGATCTCGGGGGGAGGAGTGTTTCTAGAGGAGGTATCATGCAGCAGGAAAAAGGACATTTTATTGGGTACGTGGAATGTTAGGAGCCTGTAGAGGGCAGGTTCACTTACGGCAGCGGCCAGGAATTAGCCAGGTACAAATTAGATTTAGTGGGGGTGCAGGAGGTTAGGTGGGACAAAGGGGGCACAGTAAGAGCAGGGGACTATAATTTTTTCTATGGAAAA
>Ga0123355_10007237_pt1 | contig 16591 bp, 12 predicted proteins | sample TergutEmb28metaG_3_FD_89872 | JGI IMG/M metagenome (GOLD analysis project Ga0123355, IMG submission 89872) | Embiratermes neotenicus P1 segment gut microbial communities from Petit-Saut dam, French Guiana - Emb289 P1 | ecosystem: Host-associated > Arthropoda: Insects > Digestive system > Gut ...
AGGAGGCTGCTTTACCGAATTCTTGCTACATAGTTCGAAGCTCTACCACCAGGAGCATGCTACTGAGCCAAGCCGGCTACTAGTAACGCGGTTCCGGCCGCTTGGAGCGCTGTAATTTTACGTGTCCATGGAGTTGCACATCTGTATGTAGAAGTAATCTGTGTGTACTATTGCAAACGAAAGTGAATGTTATTTTCTTTATTGGAAATAAACTGCGACGCTGCAAGTTTGATCTTGAATAATAATAATTATTATTATTATTAAAAATAGTTATTGCTAAAGTGGTTTGCTTCGCATTCCATAAGTAATAATTGTAATAAATTAACTCTAGTGTTTGTTTTGAAGCTGACGGTTCCACCATATTGTGATCTCTACCACGTCGTGTACAGGACCGGGGAAAATGAGGTAAAAGTAGCTAGTATTTGTTGTAATTGTGTTAAGTTAACTTAGTTGGTTGTGTGACATCGTTTAAATAATTGCACTAATGCTGTTGTAAGACTTATTGTATTTAATAGTCATTTTGATTGTGGTACTTAGTATAATAAGTTGCACCACATGGCGAAGTAACCTTTGCGTTGTGTTGCAGTTCAGATTTGATGGCATGTCTTCATTGGATTCTAACTAGTCAGCATATGCGTATTTATGTATGGAGTTTTTCATGTAGTATGTTGGAGTAGTGTATCAGACCCATTTATGTAGCACGTTTTGGGATGTGTACTAAATATTTGCCGATCGGTAGTATCCGATATTGTACAAAGAAGGGGTGGAAAAATATATTTGAAACCAAGAGCCAGACCGATTTTGGTCACAAAGGAAAGGTGGGTCATTATACTTAGGCGTCTTACTGAGCTTGTCGCTTGTGCGTGGCACACAAAGTTAATTGATTCTTGTTACAGTGTTTGCCCTGAACAGTTGCAGGCCAGTCATTAGTGTCAAAAAAATAATATATAGGAGAATCCGAATTTTCTCACCGGGGCATTACTGATGATAGAAGAGCACTCCAAAAGATAGTTGTCAACTGCTGAATTGAAAATATTTGCCACCCAAAGTTTTCTTGATGCCGCGGTGTACCAGGCAACTGCTGTTGGTTGTTGCTTAGGAGTGACAATGTCTAGCCAGGGTTTGTCCTGTCAGTATACATATTCTAAGAGTGTATTATAGGGGATACTTCCCATAACATAAATAGATGGGTATTTTAAGATTCGTGAATGATATTAAGAGGCTGCTTTATAGGGAGAACTCAGTGAACAAATATTGAAGGATGTTTTGTTGTACTGAGATCTTCAGTCATTGTCAGTATTTAACCCTTTGACGCCTAACGACCCCTATAGGGGTCGTACCGCACCGCTAACCTCTAAACGTTGCATTGTATATATTTATTCAACAAATATAGGTACTGAATATTTTAAACATAGTATATACTCTCCGTTTTTTTCTCTTCAAAATGCAGTTTGTTTCATTATTCCAATGTATTTGGTTCCTGTTTTATTCACATTTTATATACAGTGTGTGCCAAAATTTAAAAAAAATAATTCCGGCGCCAAACGGTTATTGTGGTGATGACTTTCAAGGGCAGGTTGTATAGCAATATAATACATTTGGTTAGTGAATTTTTTTTTTCTCTAAATCACTCCTTTAATTAAACATTCATAAATCTGCATTTCATCTAAGTATGTGTGAATGATGTTTTATAGTTTGCAATGCTGTTACATTTTTTATCTCTCTTATGGGTTCTATCACATTCTAATCTTTATGTTTGAGGATGTAGGAATCAAACTTTCCTCCCTCCATGCAGCTGTAGAAATAGTTACTAAAAGTGTGCTTACTGTAATGCACTGATTGTGCACATTTCTGCATGTTGGTAACTATGTTTCACATAGAAGATAATTTTTAGTTAAACCTACTTTAATTACTTTTTTTGTGTGCTGTTTTTGCCTGTGTAACCAAGTACATAGTGCACTTGTAAGAGCTGTAGTGCTTGTACCTATATGAGAAATGATATTGTAGAGTTTACAGTAGTTTATATATCATCATGTTTGCACAGATAATGTGTCATGGAAATTCACACGTGTCATCTTTTTACAGTTCCCTTAAACTACAGAAGAGGCTTGCAGCCTCGGTTATGAGATGCGGCAAGAAGAAGGTGTGGCTTGATCCCAATGAAATCAATGAAATTGCTAACACAAATTCAAGTAAGTTTGAATTTATTAAGTTTGGGAAACTAATTTGGGTTATCATACAGTAAAGCATTCATGGTTGAATTTGTTACCTCTCATGTATAACCGAAGCAGATTTTAGAGTATTACTAGCCACTCATTTGAATGAGGCACTTTACCAACTTGTGTCACACCACATGAATATCCCTATGTTAACCTTTTAGCGCCAAACGTCAACTAAAGTGGCCGCGCAGTGAGCCCTTTAAATAGCCGAACGGCCACTAAATTCCGGCGTCGGAAGGTTAAGGAACAAGGCCTGGAATGAACTAGTGTGTGAAAAATATCTGAACTTTTGACAACAGAAACAGATTTATGTATGTGAGATCTGACATTCACATAGTGGTGAATATTAACATTCTTAAGGATTGTGATACCTTGTAATCTGGTAGATACGTATTCAGTGTTTTGGAAGAATGTGCTACCTCCATCTTTGGGTTAGAATAGTAGGAGTTCAGCCCAGAACATCGAGGCAGCACATTTTGTGGCTATGTTTGTACATACCATCAACTCTTAAGGTATTCTTATTGCAACTGTGAAGTGGAAAGTGTTAATGTGTGTGTGTGTGCATGGATGCATGTGTGATTGTGTGCATGAATAATCTAACAAGTGTTGACCATTTTAAGAAATTTAGAACTGATTGTGATATTACTTATTGGTACACTTTAATTGGCTGTCATAATGTCACTTGAATCTCGTATTTTGTAGGACAGAACATTCGTAAGTTGATTAAAGATGGCCTTATTATCAAGAAACCTGTTGCTGTGCACTCCAGAGCACGTGTCCGCAAGAACACTGAAGCCAGAAGGAAAGGGCGACACTGTGGTTTTGGAAAGCGGAAGGGTACAGCAAATGCCCGTATGCCGCGGAAGGTATAGGATGTTGATGGAGATAAAAATGTCATTTGTGTGGTGGAACAACAAATGTAACAACAGATGCATAACTGACCTTAGTTGCAGCTTATGTGTTGATATTGCTGTCTTCTCTTCCTCTGTCTTTACTTTTATGTGACTTCTCACTTGTCACAGACAAGCAGTTTACTAAGTGTGTCCAGCCCTGTTAATAACTATACATTTCTTAGGTAACATACTAACACAAGTTAATTTTCTAGTTTTGTAATATTTGTTTCAAAGTTGCTGCATGTGTAGAGGGTTATGTACTTGGTTATTCATACTGTCCACCATACAGGGGTGCTGATAAGTCTTTAGCCCGACCAGGAAGGAAACAAGCTAATGTTTCTGTCAGAATGGCATGAATTTCCTTTGGGGCCTTGCCTTGCAGGAAAAAAAAACTTGATAACAGTTTGCATCTCGATGTTGTTGAAATTGCGCGCATCCCTGACATGCTTCCAAGCTTATTTCCTTCCTGGTCAGGCTAAGGACTTATCAGCACCCTGGTATTTTATGTCTGTTATCGTACTATATACCAGTATTTGTTTAACTCTACGCTGTAAGGTTTTGACAGTGGTGTATAACATACAGATACATGCTTCTTCTTATGGACTTTGTGCATTGTGTAACATATATAAAAAACAGTAAAGCCTTAACATTTCAGAAACCGGCTCTGCTTCCGTGTTCAGGCAAGAAGCTAATAATCTGTTGGGCCCCTCAGATTAAGCTATTCTCAGTCACGGGGTACCACTTGTGAGTGTTGCAGTGGCACTTAGTGACTGAGAATACCTTGATCTAAGGGGTCCAACAGATTAGGTGCTTCTTGCCTGAAGTTGGAAGCAGACCAGGCTTCCAAAATGTAGTGCTTTAGTGTTTTATATATCTGTTACACATTGGGCAGAGTCCAAAAGAAGAAGAAAGTATCTGCAACCAATATTTCTGTTAGTATATCATATGAGAATGTATCATATTTTCCGGTGCTAAATATGTAAGGTGTACGGAGTGTCACTTCTCCCTTCACTGGCTTGCTTTTGTTTGATGTAATTTTCATGGAGGCAGTGTGGTTAGGAAAGAGTCTTTTCCTTTATCATCAAATGTTACTTAAGTTAATCAGATCAGCATGGGCTGATTTTCTTGAACACCGTACCTTGATCTTGACATGAAAAGGGTCAAAGCCATTATTAGCCTTAACGTGTAAATAGATGTAAAAATAACTGAACATTACAAGTTTGTGCCATGTACAGTGCTGTACTTGTAATGTAGCTGCAATAAAAATAGTCATCAGGACTTGAATACATGGAGATAGTAGGAAGTGATCTATAAATCAGTGCAGTCCTGAACTGTGAAAGGTTGGTTTCTGTAGATTTAAAAGCAGATTGTAAAGTTGATCACTTGTTTGGTTTGCAGAGTACAAGAAGTGGCACTTCAAAGTGTATCTGCATTGTGATTTCCCAGCACACCAAATATATGCGTCACTACTAGTCTTGAACATAGTGAATTTAATGTGCATTTCTTATAATTCCATTAATGTGCAGGTGTTGTGGATTAATCAGATTAGAGTTCTAAGGCGGCGTCTTACATTATATTAATGGTCTGGAACATAGTGAATTTAATGTGCACTTCGTATAATAATGTTAATTTACAGGTGTTGTGGATTAATCGGATGAGAGTTCTAAGACGGCTTCTCAAGAAATACAGGGAAGCAAAAAAGATTGATCGTCACCTGTACCATCAACTGTACATGAAGGCTAAGGGTGAGGTCTTCTGCATTTATTATTAAGTGTTTCTGTGGCATTTCGTGGTTTGTTATGTGGTGAAATGTATTTAAGATGACTCTCCTTGATGTGTTTTCCCACTTACGCTTTTTCCCGCACAAGACATAAGTTAGAACCAACATTTTCTCCTGTGATTAACACCTGTGTTGCCCATTTAATATGTTCCTTGCTTAAAAGTATTGCTCATATAAGAAACATGGGAAGTTCATGGTGCAATGAATTTTTCACCCTCTTAATATGCTTTGCACATCAAAATCTTTTGTCATATTCCTAATTTCTCACCCTTTCCTTATATTTCAAACCTGCAGCGACAAAAGTGTGTTCTCTGTTCTAAAAGTAAACCTCCAGTGTTGTTTCAACACATGCATTTCACACAGCATGACAGACATTGCTTGCTGGTGATGTGCGTTGCGCGATATTGTTCAGGGTGTGGACTGTGTTTGTGAATCCTCTTGGTGTTTACAAAACTCATAACAGATCATCAGGATAATATATGTTTCTTTCAACTATTTTATTTTATTGTTGTCAACTAGTAAGGGTATTCAGGTCCAAAACCTGAATGCATTTTATGAAGCGTAAAATCTTACCAGACACAACGACATAGCTCATGGAGAGTCTACAAGGTGAGAAGTGTCGTTTTAATGGAGCATGCTGTGACTGTGTAACTTTTGTGCTTCGGTATCAGTAATATGCAGTAATCTGCATGCAGAATGTGTATGTACTTTGTATTCATATCACATTGTGCATGCAGGTGCAGTGTTTGTTGTGTAGAGCAATTAATTACCGGACATATGATAAGCATGGCTCCTGCGTCAAAAACTGTCACGCAACCTAAACTGTTGTCATTCCAAGAAAAGTTGGATGTTTTAAACCAAGTAGATGTTCCTGCAGATGTTGCTAAAACATCACTGACAAACTTGTTTCACCTCTAAATGTGGTCATATCGGATTAGTAATCAAGACTTGAAACAGTCCGAGAGTGAACACCTGAGCCCAGTAAAGATGAGAAGAGCAAAATATGAAAAAATAGAATTAGTGCTTGGGGAATGGTTCCAGCAGAATAGGCCCTGCATCTCCGCCTGTGCCTGTGAAGTATCTTGTGTTGTGTTGAAGACTCACACAGTCCCTGAAGAAGGTAACTTATAATGTGGTTTAGTAGTGAAAATGAACCATTGAATGCAGAATTTACATATGCTCTCAGGCTTGCCCTTTTTAAAATGTTTTCCTGGCTATTAGTGCAACCTATTGAATTTTCCAAAAATGTCTGGAGGGAGTTTCACTCTGTTTAGTATGGAGTGTGACATACTTTATTTTGTTGACACTTCATATTGTTGGTCTCAAGAAGTCTCAAGATGCAGGAAGTTCTGAAACGATTTTATCATTTAAGGAGCGGTGTATGCTTCTGTATGTGGATGAATAAACAAGCCCAAACATATCTGTGTTTAATGTTTGCCATCCCGAAGTGTTTAACACATATATAAATATACACTGATGTGTCTGTCAAACACAACAAAACTTTATTATGTTTATTATTGTACTAGGGCAACATGTTTCAATTCTTATAGAATCATCTTCAGACCCTTCTAAGAAAATACAAGGTGGTTCAAATATGACTGGGACTGATGTGTGTGTAAACAAGCCTCACCAGTCCCGGTCATATTTGAACCACCTTGTATATCCTTACTTAAAATGTTTAAAAATGCGGAATGAAATTGAATCTAGTATTCTTATAGAGATTGAGGGTTTTAGCTTGACTAGCTACAAAATTAATGTTTGCCATCCTGAAGTGTTTAACACATATATAAATATACACTGATGTATCAGTCAAACACACCAAAACTTTATTATGTTTATTATTGTACTAGGGCAACATGTTTCGATTCTTATAGAAACATTTTAAGTAAGGATCTAGTTTCTTAGAAGGGCCTGAAGATGATTCTATAAGAAATGAAACATGTTGCCCTAGTACAATAATAAACATAATAAAGTTTTGTTGTGTTTGACTGACACATCATTTTATATTTATATATCTTGTGTTGTTCAGAAATTTTTATTCTACATTTTATTAGTTATAGACATTATTGTAGTGTTCTCTAAGCTTTTCATATTGATTTTATTAAAATGTCACTGGCTATTTTTATATTTCCAGTCATATTGGAAGGTATAAATTGTGAAGTGGTTTGTTATATGAATGTTTCAAGTGAATAAGCTGTCAGCTTTGCTATGTAAGATAGAGCACAGAATTACCATTGAACAGGAGGCTGGGTGGGTGTAAATAAATTTGATCATCTTAGTGAAAGAAAGCATACCAAAGCCTATAGGAATCACATTTCATTTGCCTTAGAAACACTGCTTTCCTTTATTGTTTGTAATCCAGTTTGCAGATATGTATGTGATGACAAAATAACTAAGTAATGAGCAGAGGGCAGTGCTGCGGAGACCTGGTTGGACAGACAGCCTTCTGATTTTTTTTTTTTTGAGTGGCTTGCAAAAGTTAGAGCAACGGGCTAAGAAGTGTATTGAGCTTAGTGGGGAGTATATTGAATACATCCAGAGTTTGATCACTGTAGCTTGTTTCCTTCCTGGTTGGGCAAAGGACTTATCAGCACCCCCATCATATATGTTCTGTGAACTGTAAAGTTGTTACATTATTCCTTGTTTCAGGTAATGTCTTCAAGAACAAACGTGTTCTTATGGAGTTCATTCACAAGAAGAAGGCAGAAAAGGCTAGGACAAAAATGCTAAAGTATGTTTCCAGTTTTGATTATGATCAGTTGGTCTGAATGCAGTATAACACCTGCTGTTTTGACTAAATATTGATCTTTTCATGTGTTTGTAAAGTGATCAAGCAGAGGCAAGGCGACAGAAGGTGAAGGAGGCGAGGAAACGTCGGGAAGAGAGAATAAGTCAGAAAAAGCAGGAGTTACTCCAGGCTTACCAGCGTGAAGATGAGACAGCTGCCACGAAGAAGTAATTTGAAATTGAGATCCATACATTACATTTCTTGGTGACACTTTTGTTAATGGAAATAAAAACATGAAAATTGATGCCTTGGCTTTCATGTGGTTTGTCTTTAAATAGTTGCTCAGAGCTTGAATCTGGGATTTTTGTATAATCATCCTTTCTGAAATGTAAGGTACTGTCTACAGTTTTTGATTTGTTTTGGGTTTTTTCCTTCCCCTTTTCTTTTCCCTGTTTAGTTAGGTCCATGGTTTATTCATGATGATTTGATGACAGTGTGCATTTTGTTGTGAGGTTCGTAATAATGCTCATTCCATATGCCATTGTAGATCTTGCCACTTCTCCTTTATGTACTTGCACAGGTGACAATGTAGGAGGGGCTGTTACTAAAGTGTTTAGTGTACATCTGTTTTACTAAACATTAGTTTTAAAGAAATGCATTCACACTTACTTGGTTGTGTGGCCTTCTGTCACCATCCCTGTACCTTTATCTCCTGTAGATTCTTCTCTACATCTACCAGCCATCTCAATCTGTATTCCGCTTCTACTTCCCTCCAATTTACTCTCAAATATTTTCTTAACTCCTTCCCTGATCCATTCTTACTACATGTTCAATCCATTCCAATCTCTTTTTTTTAATATCTGCTACTATGTCTAGATCTTTATATAGCTCATTTCCTGATTTGTTCTTGTTCTCAATATTCCTCCCTCTACCACTGGTCCATTTATCCTTTTTCCTCTTCCATGTACCCAGACTTTCATACCCATTTCAGTCACAGGCCATGTTTCACCCCCTTGCACTACAACTGGTTTTACTGTCATTTTACGTATCTTAATTGTAACTGCTTTACTCATGGCTGTAGACCTAAATCTTTGTCTGAGACTACAAAAACATCTATTACCTGCTGCAATCCTTTATTTTATTTCATAACTCATTAAATTTTTTTTTTAATTTTTCAAGGCACCTAAATGTCTAAAATTCTGAACCACTTCAAATACATGTCAATTATCAGATCTTGCTCTAAATTTGTTATATTTCTGTTTATTTTCATGTATTTCGCTTTGCTTTTGTTTATTACCAATCCAGTGCTTACTGCACCTTGTTTAATCTGTCAGTACTTCCAAACATGCTCAGAAGTATCAAAACATCATCTGCGTATGCTATACACTGTATTGTTCTGTTAAAAATTGTTTCATTGGGATTGGTGTCTATATTCCTTATCATCTCCAGTACAATATTGAACAGTGTTGTAGACGATGTATCTCCTTGTCTCTTGCCTCTTTCTATGCCAAATGCTTCAGTCAATTGACCTTTGATTTCCATGTTTCCATTTGAATCCTGCAACGTCATTTTTATTAAGTTCACTGATTTCTTTGGGATCCAAAATTCCTTTCAAATTTTGTAGAAATATGTTGTATTTATTGAGTCATGCCTGCTTAATATCAATAAATAGTAAGTGCAAATTTAGATTTAATTTTATAAATTTTTTCAAGCATACATCTTAACATAAATTATCAGTAATTGATCGTCCCTTCCTAAAACAACACTGATAATTGAAAATTTCCTGCGTCACATTCAACCGGCAGTCTATTCCAAATATTAGTCCAAACTTTATAACATGCATTTAATAAGGAGATTCTTCTGTAATTGCAGTTTATCTCCCTTCGTGTGTGTGTGTGTGTGTGGCATGTGACTGCAGTTTTCCAGTTCTCTGGCATTTTTTCTGATATCCATTTTACTTTCGTTAGTTAATGAATTTCTTCCCTTAATTTTTTTGTCTCCACACTTCATAAGTTCTGCACTGATATTGTCATCCCCCGGTAACTTACTGTTCTTCAGTGTTGTTATTATTTCTCATACCTCATCTTTTGTTGGGGGTTCAGTTTGCTCTTCAGGTCCTTCATATATTACTTCTTACCTTATCTCCACATCATACTTCATATTAAGAGTTTGTTAAAATACTGCTTCCATCTTCAATTGGCCATTACCAAATAAGTTATTATCCCTGTCTTTACAAATAGACGTTCGTGGCTGGAAACCGGCCTTCATCCCGTGAGCTATTGTATAGAATTCTCTTACTTTATTTATTTTATTCGCTTTCTCCATACCTTCCAGCACCTTAAGGCCACAGTTTTTTAATTGCTGTACAAATTTTTTTGGCTTCACTTTGCTTATTTCTGTAATTTTCAGTATTTATTTTCATCCTCCTCTTCAGCATTTTTGTTGTGGCTTTATTTTGTTCTTCCACCTTTACCTCATCATACCATCATTCCTCTTCTTCCTTTCTTCATATGAACCATGTCACTAGTGATTGTTGTCATCACTTTCTTAATATTCTCCCGCTTAGTTTGAATTGTTTCCTCATTCTGATTATTTTGTTGCTCACTACTTTCAGTAATCCCCTTCTTTATCTTTTCTTTATATATCCTTGTAATTTCTGTATCCTTTAACTTTTTAACATAGTTCTTCCTTTGTCATGCATGACGTAATTTTTTGTACTTCAGTATTTTCTATTGATATTTAATTTGAACTAAATGGTGGTCCATGTCACAGTGTGCACTTCTACAACATTTCACATCCATAATGCTTGGGGGCACATGCCATCCCTTTACCAGTACATGGCCAGTCTGCTGTTTGGTTCTTCTGTCAGCAGATAGCCAAGTGTCCTTATGTATGTTTTTGTGTGGAAAGTATGTATTTTTAATTATAATTAGTGGCAACATCAATTGCTGTGATCCCATTTTCATTTGATGTTTCATGCAGGCTCGAATTGCCTGCATCTGGCTTAAAAATTTCTTCTTTTCTTATTTTTGCATTAAAATCACCTGCTATAATTTTTGTATCATGTGCTGGAATTCTGTATTATTTCTGATTAAGTTTATCATACCAGGAGTTTTATAAATAGCTTGTTTTCTTCTGTAGGTGGATGTACTGAAATTATTGTAAAATTATTACACTCCTCTCATTCTCTCATCCACTGCCTCAAAATTCATAATTGCTGGTTTATACTTTCTCTTAATTAGCCAGTTCCAGAAGTTTTACTTTGATTACCTCTGCACATCAGTATAAAGTTCCCTGCATCCAGTACTCCACTTCCCCACTGTTGTATCCCTTGAATTGCTGCAATATCAGTTCTTTATTTTTACAATTTTGTTTTAACATTCTTGCTCCATACAGACTGTGTACTTTCCAAGTAGTAATATAGAAATCATCGTTCTTATAACTTCTTGGTCTTTTCACCACTATTATCCAACCGGCGTCCTTTATTAGGTTTCTCATCAATAAGAATTTTTACAGTGTTGAGGTTTGCAGCCTCATGCCCAACCTGGGTATCCCTTTTTGTCTGGGTCATCACGTTTGACCTGTCAGGCGTGGGAGGCCCTACTAGTACCTATGCTACTACTGGCATATCTTTCATGATTATTTGACCACTCAAACCTCACCACTACAGCAAAGTAGAGATACCTTCAGAGGGTTGTGTGAATAGTGGAAACTAAAAAGAATATGAAGGGTGCAATAAATAAATTCTGGTGGTGGTGGAAAGTACTGTGTTGGAGTACAGCATGGAAAAATAGCATTGCAAGTTGGGGTATGTTGTATCAACTATAGTATTATTATTATCATTTATTCTGGGGGGGGGGTTGCATGAACACAGTGTTGATAAAAGGAAGAAAGCCATTGTCGCCCAGAAGCAGAACATCACATCTTGCAAATTGAAAAGTTGTAGCAGATATAAAGACCATCGCATTCATATTGCAAGGGTGTCATCTGGTACTTAAGCTTTTTGTAACAGGTTGGTAGCAAGTATAGAATGTGGCATGTTGGAATGATCTTAATTTTCTGAACTTTGACATGAATTCTCTGCCATTGTTGCTTGCTCATGTGGTTCTTTGCCTCACCAGAGCAAAACCTGTGCAATTTTTTGCTTGTGGGGCAGGTTTAAGTATCAACTGTTCAGTAGTAATGCATTATAATGATATGAGAAGAAGCTTTCAGCCTGTTCTCTCCTCTGTTTCACCAGCAGAACTTCAATATGGAATGAGCGGTGTGTTTGTTAGATGTGTATGGGTTGAAGGATGCCACTTCCAGAAATTTATTTAAATCCACTGAGTAAAAACCTACAGTTAACTGCAGTATGTTGAAACAGTATGCATGTAGATTGTCCTGAGACTTTGTCTTTCAGACTTCTGTAGTGTGAAGGAGGGTGTCATTTCATGTAGAGACCAAATAAGTACCTTTGTGGCTCATTATCCATTCTGAAAATGTTATGATGAAACATGTGCTCTCTACTGACATTATTGGAAATCATAGTAGCTGATGGACAGCAACACATGCAGAGCCTGTGGACTGAACAAAATTGCTTTCTTAGATTTTCAGTAAGAAATTTTGTATGTACTTACATACAGGAGGTGTGGAAGTGTTAATGCAAATGTTGCCGAGTAGTATGGCTATTTTTTTCTGGCAAAGATAAGGGAAGGTTTATTCTAAAGTAACAGTATTTTAGCAGTTTTTGATAGATTGGTTCCAGTTTTTTTATTAGAATGTGTATTCATCACATTGTCAGGTTAGAAGACTTCATTTTGAATTCCTCAGAAGCTAATGCACACTATAACAGGGGTTAACTGTTCTGAGAGCAACAGATAACAATGAATGTAGCACTGTACCATGATATTTATACTCTCTGTTTGGTGGCACAGACCTGATATTTGAGGGCATTGAATTTTGTTCTGCTGCAGGTAGTATATAAGCGTGCGATTTCACATACTTATGGCATGGCAGTATGCCGTACACTTTTAGGTTAATTTCCAGGTCAGGCAGGTAGATGCTGAGTTGTCATCCTGGAGCCTCAGGTTCAGTCCCTGATGAATTTGTTGGAGATTCATGATGGAGGAAGGGGCAGGAGCAGTTTGTTTTCCCCGTTTAATGATCATTTTGTCATGGTCTCATACTTGTTAATCACTGCTCCTCTGACATATGCAGTAGCCCAGAACAAATATCACATTACATCTTTGACCTTTTAGTAGGTTCATCTGAACCAACACTTGCATGGTTACATGGTAAGAAAATTAAATCCTTAACTTACAATGCTGGATCAGCTTCAGAGCTTGAGTAGTATTGGATTATATTAGGATGATTTTCAGTGAATTATGAGAGACATGATAGAAAATGTTTATGGTTTATTTCAAGCTTCTGATTTAACATTTGTCAGGATGAAGTGATAGGAGGCTAGAGGAGTGACCAAAATGAGCAGGTTCAAAATTTGTACTTGTAATGGATATTATTAGGTTTATCAAATAAGGTGGGAGAAAGAAGAAACCTGTACAGAATTGTAACTGGGGAGTCTGGAAGAAATGACTTAGTGGACATAAGCATGAATGGAAGTGCGGTATTGTAACAACTGTAGCAACAGTGTGTTTGTGAACTGGGGTGCATGGAGTGTGTTGTTGGTATCCAGGTGGCTGTGTGCTGGATGGTACAGGTTTTGAATCCTTGGGGACAAAATACTTCCTTGTCAAATGTCCAGATTGTCTCTCAGGCCCATTCAACCTCCTATTCAGTAGCTATCAGGGTTCTTTTCTGGTGATAAGCAGCCAGGGCATGGTGTTAACCACTCCTATCTGGAGTTAAGAATAGGTGAAGCTGTGCCTCTGCTGCCCTCATGGTGTGGACAGGGACAACATTCATGTGGTGCAGAACGGGGATCAGTGAGTGGCAGGATTGTGTGAATGCAATGTTGTGACCTTGGGGATCCATGAAAGGTGGGTAAGTTCTCAACCAGTGAATGATTGTAAGTTTCTGAAATACTGTTCTCTGCGGTCACACCCAAGGTCGCAGTAATTAGTTGGTTAGCGATGAATGTTATGACCTCTGTGAGAACATGTTACATGTTCCAGAAATGACACAGCAGATGCATAAAGTTACAAGTCTTCCGTGCTTGTTTTTAGTTACCAGCATAACTGTTCAGCCCTAAAGTGCAGCTTTAACTATAGCTACCACCTACTTTAACTTTCAGAAGCTGTATTTTTCCATAGATTCTCTCTCTGGTAAATATAATACGAATTAAATATTATTTAGTTGAGCTTGATTCTTCATAGGGTAATGATGCTAAATGCCAATTGCTATCAAAAGTTGACCTATCTCTTTCAAGCATGGGGTTGGCAACACTAAAATGGCTCAACATTCAATTACAAGTGGATTTCCATTATCATCAATAATATGAAATTTCCTTCTAGACAAGCATGCTTTGTAAGGTGTCACAGATTTAAGTGTTCTATTTCATTAGGTGATGTGATTAATTCATAACACTTAACCAACAAAATGCATAAATGTTCTGTCTGAGATGTGTATAACACTGAGCATTCCTGCATGTTTCAATCCACAACAGATTATCAGGGAGCAAGTATCAATTAATACTGTACAAAAGTAGCTAATTTTTTTACATATAATTACTATCTTATGCTTACAGACTGGTGTTAAGCTACCCTGGAGATACTGTATATCAAAATCCCATGTCCAGTATGTATACAACTAGTCTACAAGTAACTGTCTACATTTTACTGCTTTGACCACTTTACAACATGCATGAGATATTACTTATATGTAAAAAAGAATAGGTAAATGGCTTTATGTAATATTATTTGATAATGTGTTCCCCATTGATGATCCCTTGTGGATTGAAACATGTAGGAATGTTTGTTATAAACATCTAAGGAAGAACATGAATTCTGTTGAGTATTAGGAGTTGGTATTCGACAGTGCATGGAATGAACAACATAAAGGTGATATGATGTTGCATGGCTCTTAGCAAATGTGATTTCTGTTTTGCTGGCCAGTGACTACCACTAGAACAAGTTAGATTTTTAAAATCTGGTATTGTTTTCAATGAAAGAGGTCTAATGTGGAATAACTATTTCAGTTTCTGCACTAATGGTGCACCAGTGCCCAGGCTTTTAACACAGGAGAGTGAAGGAAGTTACCCTGTGGGTGAAAATGTGTTTTTGTATGCTTGATAGAGACAATGTTGCTTCCAGGGGGCTGTTGGTGGAGTTGTATATTACAGGAGATCTTTCAGGTTGCAAAAATTTCATAAACAGCAAGGTCATTAAACAACAGGATTTTTAGTCAGATGTACTCTAATACTGCTTTGACTACAAACATTTGCTTTATCATTCTGTGGTCAGGTAACTCACAAGGTAGTGTGTTTTTCTTTTTGCATTAATCCATGATCACACAGTGATTGGCCTAGAAGAGAAGTTGGTGGCTTCCAAAGGAAAGCCGCAATTGTGTTAGAGGAATTAATGATCACAACCCTCTCAACATTAAACTTGCTTTTAGAAGAATTTTCTGATGTAAAAAATGTTACTGAATATTCAGAACACTTTCTCCCAACTTGGACCATTATATCCCAGAGGATGTGACTTAAATATAGCTGGGTTGCAGGCCTATATTCACCGATCCATCAAAGACGCTCTATGGGTGGAGAAGAATATGTCAACCATTTCTTTACACAAGGGTATTCTAGAAGTAATTCTGGAATTTCATGTACGTAAATTCGATATTGATTTGTCATGGTGTGTTGTGGTGTGGAAGGCGTTACCAAATAAATGCACACGCTCTGAACATTTTTTTAAAGAGAATATTCTGGAACAAAACATTTTCCATCATTCGATCTAGTATTGGGTTTATTGACGAACGTGTTGCGAGTATTGCAGCTCCGAACCTTTCAATCGCTTCAAACATGGATCAGAGTTTCAATGGTCCTCTCAAATTTCTTCTTCTACTTCTTCTTTGACTTACGGATATACTAGATTTTTTTACCAATTCTACGCGAGCTTGTTGTTCCAGCACGTTTTCTGTGAATTCTGCACTCTTGCTCAGGTTGCAAGTTATTTATTATATCACAACCCGAAGTAGGGATATTTAATATTCGCAGTGGATTTCGTAAATCATAAATACTGTAGATGACATTACGTTTCGTAAACGAACGCTTTTTTTAACAATACTGTGCGTATGACACCTACCCACATTAATAATACAAGAATGCCAACTTCATCTGTACATCCTCACAGTAGAATTTACAGTATGTTGGTAATCCACATTTCGTGATACTGATGTTGAAGGTGTGGTAGTGTGTTGCGTGGTTTGTGAGTCGGTGTAAGTCGTGGTAAAATCAGTTTTGTAAATTTATGTTTCACTTGCAAAGGTTCACATTGTCGAGAAAATATTTAATCAAGCAAGTTATATGTGAGTACGGTCAGTATTCGTGCCCCGTGAGATTTTAGTTGATTTTAAAGTTGGGTTAACGTATTTTGCTGCATTGACCGGAATAAATCAATTATTTAATAATTTATGTTTTTATGCAATGTAACATTACTTAATTGATTTACATAAGAGGATGTAATGGAGAGTGAAGTCTTTACGACGTCTATCATATGTACCACATGTGACTACGTTTCCTAATAGCCATTTGCCAATATGTTACGAAGGTGTTCCGTCATTAAGTTGTAGAATGTCATCATCATTTCGTTATAAGAATGGTAGCCCACGTTTTGGCTTCAGCTGAATCTGAAAATTGGTGGAGTCTTGTAGGTCATATTATATTCGTCAGTACATCAGAATTAGTGAAGTTCTCTCTGATTGTGAGAAAGTTAGGCGAATTCGTGTAAAAAAAAAAAAAAAAAAAAAATCCGGGAATTTTTGTGAAAATTTTTAAAAAACTAAAATATATTTTTATTTTTTTTTAAATATAAAA
>Ga0123355_10007238_pt1 | contig 16588 bp, 11 predicted proteins | sample TergutEmb28metaG_3_FD_89872 | JGI IMG/M metagenome (GOLD analysis project Ga0123355, IMG submission 89872) | Embiratermes neotenicus P1 segment gut microbial communities from Petit-Saut dam, French Guiana - Emb289 P1 | ecosystem: Host-associated > Arthropoda: Insects > Digestive system > Gut ...
ATGTGTTCGGATAGATTTAATTTTGCCCTCATTTTCCCACTTTCGTAATGTGTTTTCATGTACACCCAATATCTCACATGTTTGTTTTGATGTATAGTATTTCACTTTAATAGCAATACCCCCTTATTCGAGATTTAAGGGGAGTATTGCATATTTTTAGAATATCGTCAAGTGTTTTGTTGGTTTGTGTCAGATTTAGTTGGGTTATTTGATACTATATGATAACCTCAAGATAGGACATGCACATTCGCTCTTCCTACGCGAATGCGCACGTCCTGTAAAGTTTTATAACATAATACTACCCATATTATCCATTGTACTCGCCTTTTGTGAAGGAATCAAACCCTTGGTCTCCAAACTGTTCGTCGCTACCATTGTTTTCATCGCTACCACCATGCTGATTTGGTGGTGGGCCTGCATTTTCGTAAATCTTAGTGACAAAATCATTTAGAACTTTTGTATATGATTCTGTGGCCGATTTCAACATTTCAGTTTCGGATTCATTCATTTGCTCAACTTGCAATGGATCGCTTATTTGCCGCAACTTATTCATTTCGCCTTCCAACATTAATTTATCATCTGGATTAATCTTGTCGGCCATATCAGTAAACATTTTTTCTGTTTGGAATAATATTGAATCCGCCGCATTTTTTGCATCAATGGCATCTTTGCGTACCTTATCTTGTTCTGCATAGATTTCTGCATCCTTAATAGCTTGGTCAATATCTGCGTCGGACAGATTGCTACTGGCAGTAATTGTGATTTTTTGTTCTTGACCAGTTCCCAAGTCCTTGGCAGAAACATTTACGATACCATTGGCATCAATGTCAAACATAACTTCAATCTGTGGCACACCCCGAGGTGCAGGAGGAATACCGTCTAAGCGGAAATGTCCAAGGGTTTTGTTGTCACGCGCAAGTTTACGTTCACCTTGTACTACATTAATATCCACCGCAGTTTGGTTATTGTCGGCTGTAGAAAATATATGCTTTTTATTAGTGGGAATGGTAGTGTTGCGTTCAATCATGGCTGTGGCAACGCCGCCCAAAGTTTCAATACTAAGGGTCAAAGGCGTTACGTCCAATAGAAGAATCCCGCCCGCGCCTTCATCACCTGCAAGTTTACCGCCTTGTATGCTCGCGCCCAAAGCCACACATTCATCAGGATTAATACCTTTGAAAGGGTCTGTACCTGTCAATTTTTTGACTGCATCTTGTACCGCCGGAATACGTGTAGAACCGCCTACCAACAACACTTTTGTTAATTCTGAGGCATTTAGGTCAGAGTCCTTCAAAGCAGTGCGTACCGGTTCCATAGTGGCTTCCACCAGGTCATGGGTCAGTTCATCAAATTTAGCCCTTGTTAGATTAATATCCATATGTTTAGGGCCGTCTTGATTCATGGTGATAAATGGCAAATTTATGTTTGTGGTAGTAACGGTTGACAATTCTTTTTTTGCCTTTTCTGCCGCTTCTTTTAGTCTTTGAACTGCCATTTTATCTTGGCTTAAATCCATATTTTCTTGTTTCCTAAATTCATCAACCAAGAATTTCATTACTCTGTCGTCAAAATCATCGCCACCTAAGTTGTTATTACCGCTGGTTGCCAGAACCTCAATAACACCATCACCAATATCAATAATGGACACGTCAAAAGTACCACCACCTAAGTCGTATACCATGATTTTTTGTTCTTTTTCGTTATCCAGCCCATAAGAAAGTGCCGCAGCAGTAGGCTCATTAATAATACGCTCTACTTCTAAACCTGCAATGCGTCCTGCATCCTTGGTGGCTTGCCGTTGGCTATCTGTGAAATATGCCGGGACTGTGATTACGGCTTTGGTTACAGGTTCGCCAAGATAACTTTCAGCGTCTGTTTTAAGTTTCTGCAAAATCATACTGGAAATTTCCTGTGGAGAATATTCCTTTTGGTTGATATTTGCTTTGAAATTGGTACCCATTTTGCGTTTAATTGAACTAATTGTATTATCTGGGTTGGTTATAGCTTGCCGCTTTGCAGTTTCACCTACAAGCCGCTCGTTGGCTTTGGTAAAACCTACTATGGAAGGTGTTGTACGTGTTCCCTCGCTGTTGGAGATAATTACGGGCTGCCCGCCTTCCATTACCGCTACACAAGAATTTGTAGTACCTAAGTCAATGCCGATTATTTTAGACATCTTATATCCTCATCTCCTTATATTGTATTTGATTAATTTGCTACTCGAACCATGCTAGGACGAATAACTTTACCCTTATAAATATAGCCTTTTTGCAATTCTTCAATAACTTCCCCTGTACCATATTTTTCGTCTTCAACATGAGCTACGGCAAAATGTAGGTTTGGGTCAAAACTTTCTCCCTGCCCGGCAATGGGTTCAATGCCCATATCAGCAATAAATGTTTCCAATTGACGCGCAATCATTTCTACCCCTTGATAAAAGGTGTCGCTTTTATCATCATGGGCAACCAAAGCTCTTTCAAAATTATCCAACACGGGAAGAAGCTTCTCTATTGCATCGCGCACCCCGCTGTCGTAGGAATTTGCTTTTTCGCGTAATGTACGCTTACGGAAATTATCATATTCCGCTAAAGTCCGTTGATATCTGTCCATTAGGCCATCATATGCTCCTTGACTGATTTCGTCCTGTGTCTCTTGAAGGCTATTTTTATCAAAATTGGCCTTGGTTTTATCGTCAGATTCAACAGTAAAATCGTCTGTATCATCTACGTAGTCACAGGTTTCGTCGTCCAATTTACATTCTTTATTGTCTGCCATTTTATCTTCCGCCTTTCTTTTGAAGTCTGTTTAGGGAATGTAAACTTTATTTTCTTACATTACCTTAGTATCTTAGCTAGCCGCCTGTTAGGGCTTCCAGTACTTTGTTAATATTTAACACAATCCCTTGCATAACTGAAATTGATTGAGCATAATCCATTCGTGTAGGGCCTATAATACCAATACACCCTGCACTTCCATCCCCAACTGAATAACTTGCTCTTATAATGCTACAATTTTTAAGAGATTCCACATGGTTTTCAGTCCCAATAATGACCTGTATACCATCAGAAGGCTCACGCCCAAACAAGGTAATCAACATTTCTCGTTCTTCTAATGCGTGGAATACTGCCTGTACCTTACTTGGGTCTGAAAATTCTGGAAACGTCAAAAAATTATTTACACCACTAGTGTATACTTGGTTTTTTACTCCATCGGCTAGTACGCCTAGCACTGACATAAGCAGGTTGGTGTGTTCTCCGAACTCTTTCATTAAATCAGATATAGTTTGTTTATTAATTTTGTCAACGCTCTGGTTTTGCAGATGCACATTAAGAACCTTGGATAGCATGGCCAAGGTATCACAGTCTGGTGGGTCTTGTATAAAAATAATCTGATTTTTGACCGCCTTGGTATCTGTCACCCATATAAGCACAATTGAATGTTCATCCATGGGCATAAGCTGAATTTGCTTGATTTTAGTTTTTTTATCCCGCGGTTCTGAAACAACGGTTGCATATCGAGTCATTGCGGCTATGGCCTTGGCTGTTTCCTGCATTAAATAATCCACATGATGTATATTGTCCATTATCATTTGCTGTAAAAACATGGTTTCATCATCTGTAAGAGGGCGTTGTTGCATTAGGCTGTCCACATATAAACGGTACCCGCTATCTGATGGAACTCGCCCTGACGAGGTATGAGGTTGTATAATAAGGCCCATATCTTCCAAATCGCTCATTTCGTTGCGAATGGTAGCCGAACTAATGCCCAGGTCATACTTTTTTGCAATTGTGCGGGAACCAATTGGTTCTGCTGTGGCTATATAGTCCATTACTATGGCTTCTAAAATTTTCATCTTCCTGTCATTCAGCTTCATATGCCCCCCCCTTTCGCTTATTGTTAGCACTCACTGGAGTTGAGTGCTAACCCCGGTGATTAAGATACCATTCTCTTGGAAATATGTCAAGGATTATTTCCGCGGAATGTGTATGTGGTGTGTTTCAGTGGTGCGATTCCAAAAAGCCCCCATTACACACGGCGCAAACCATGCAGAATGGGGGCTTTCGGATTTTATTTAGATTTCCTATTTGGGGAATCAGCTTCCGATATACTACTTTGCTTGCGGGGACTTATTCCCTTGTAAATGACTCAGTTGTTTTGAGGGTTTCTTCCATAAATTTTATCACAAACCCAAGCAGTACGAGCAGCAGATATTAAAGTGCTGGGGCAAGTATCTTCTCCATTTAATTCATCTACAATGGATTGAATCAAACCCATTTGAACATGTTCTTGCACTTCTGGCGTAATTTCACTTATGTTTCTTTCGGTTTCCAGCAATATAGGGCTAGTTCCAAAGCACTCAAATGTAATTTTACCGCTACTACCTACAATTTCAATGCAATCTTTTCTTACTCCAGCCGTAAAACACCAGTCACCACTTGCGTGTACACCGTTTTCAAAGGAGAAGACACAGTTCAACATATCTTCTGGCTCATAATATCCGCCCTGATTTGAGTAAATGCTTTTGGCATCGCTTATTTTCCCAATAAGAAAATCAAGAGCATCCAATTGGTGTACTGCTATATCCATAAATATTCCGCCACCTGATATTTCTGGGCGCACATGCCAATATCCACTTTTCTCTCTTTCCGAAACTGGACGGTAATATGAAATATGTACAAAACGTACATCTCCTATGGTTCCGCTGTCTATGAGTTCTTTCACCTCTAAAAATCTAGGCATCCTACGCCGGTAGTATGCCGCAAAAGCTTTTGTATCCGTTAACTCAAAAGCTTTTATCATATCCACACAATCTGAATAACAAAGAGCCAGAGGTTTTTCGACATAACAAACTTTTCTGGCATTGGCACACATGATACTGTAATCTTTGTGCGAATCTGGGGGAGTGGCAATATATATTGCGTCTATTTCAGAATCTTCTAGCATTTCATCAATGCTTTTATACACCCTTGGTACCCCATGTCTTTGGGCATAATCTTCTGCTTTTGCTATTGTGCGATTAGTAACAGCAAGAAGGGACGAGTTTCTGGCCTTATAAAAACAAGGGCCGCTTTTCTTTTCAGTGACATCCCCACAGCCTACCATACCCCAATGTATCGTCTTCATAATAAGCTCCAATCCAGTTATATTCCTTTATTTATTATAACATATTTGTGCCTATAAACAATGGCATTACAGGCTTTGGGATATAATCATCACAACCACTTGCAAGCTTTTCTACAATATACTCGTGAACTGAAAATGTTTCGGTTCACGAGTATAGCACGCATTTTATCTCGTCGACCTTACGTTTTTTTACCAAGTTTTCGGAGAATAACCTTGACTAAAACTTCTACCAAACAAATACCACTCATTGAATTCATCAACTGTGACTATGTGTACTCTAAATCCACGGTATATAGCTGGATATACATTGTGTTCTATCAGCCTACCAACTATGTTTTGGTTTGCATCTAGCAAATCAATGGCTAAGAGAATGGCGTTTTCGGGCACTTGAGGATTGAGAGAACGGCTATTTAGAATACCTGTCATTCCAGTGTTTTCCTCCCATGCCCTAATTTCAGCTAATGTGCCTACGAAGGAGACTTCTGCGGATGCTACTATGGACATATCTAGTTGTTCATGAACCCAAATACGTTCTATACGTCTAAGGCCTCCATGTATTGTAATTTCTATACTAGGTAAGTAATTTGGCGGCATTGGTATTGTAATTACTGAATTCGTTGATAAATACATAACGATTTCTGCATCAAACGGCGGTGGAATTATAAGAGTCAGATTTGGAATATCCATTCTCCAAAGATTTCCCCATGTATCAATATATCGTACTTCGTCCCCTGCCTGTACATAAGATATACCTGTTTCAGTATTCACGGGTGAAAGTCTAACTATACTTTCAGTATGTAGCCCGTCTTTATCAAAAAGTTTCAAAACCGCAAATTGTACTGCAAAGGGTTCAAAGGGAACTAGATTTGGTGGCATCTCACTCTCGCACGAGTAAAAGAACTCCAGAGAAAAATATTCAGGTAGAGAATATCTATAAAAGTCCATTATTTCTAATGTTATATCGTTTTCTAATCCCCATTCTTCAACTTGTGCTAATCGACCTACAAATGGGATTTCTATGCGGGATGGTGGTATGAAATCAGAATCAAACGAAGGGAAATGTTGAAGCTGCATGTATACATCATTAACTATTAACCAGTAAGCCTCGCTGGGACGCATTTCGAGAAAGAGTTGCTGCTGTCGTTGTTGCTCCCGCCATTGTTCCCGCCGCCACTCGTCAGTAGCCCATTCTTCGGCAATCCACTCGTCGTTATTCCAGTCTTCATTCAAGTTTTCATTGTTGGATTCTGCTCCCATATGCAAAAATGGCGTGGGAGCTTCTGCGGATGTTCTATTAACCAAAAGCCCTGCTCCTAATACTGTTGTTAGTACCACTGCTAATATCACAACCAGTAAAGGCTGTTTTTTGAAATCTAACACATTTCTCACCCTCTTATTTATTCCGCCCCCGCCAAATGCAAGTGGGCTTGCAACCATATTATTTGTTACTGCCATTGATACCAATGTAAGCGAATAGTCCTTTCTAATATCTCGGCCAAGTTCTTTTAGTACTCGTTCGTCGCAAGACATTTCCATATCCACGCCCATTAACCTAAATGCCAGCCATACCAATGGGTTGAACCAATGCAAACACAAAGCTAGATAGGCAACAAATCTAACGATATAGTCATATCGCCTTATATGAGTCTTCTCATGCAAAAGAACATATTCGTGGGCATGGTGCGGCAAATCCGCCGGAAGATAGATTTTTGGATTAAGAATACCAAGTACAAATGGAGTCCTAATATTATCTGCCTTGTAAACATTTGAATCAATCAAAATTGCCCCGTTCATTGCATTTTTTAATCGGACATAAGTTATTGCACCATATATAAACATAACAATAACGCCTGTCAGCCATATGACTATAGCAACGGATATCCAATTTGATGCAACTTGCAAATTATGAGAACGAATCATAGTCATAATATTTTGTAAAGCCTGTGAAAAACTCCAATTTTGTTGCATAATGTTGCCATAACTAATGATTTCACCATAGCTAGAAAGCTCACCAATTAATTCTACTGGCAAATAAGAAAATGGGGCAAGTGCATAAGCTGGTGAACTGACTGATTGTGGTGGAATTAAATCTTGTCCCTCATAAATAGCAGATATAGCATAATTTGCATGAATAAGCTGAATGGGAATTACAGGGGTTCCAACCAGAACCTGCTGTGGTATTGGCTGTGTATCAAATGGCACTAATCCAAATCCACTTTCAATTGAAAACGGTACCAGTAGTCTAATACCCGCTACTATCCATAAGCAATAGGAAATTATTTTTGGAGCGCGTTTCAAAGGTAATCTTGCTAGGCATATTATGCCTATTACAAAAGCACCCACCAGACTCATGTTTAATAGGTCAATAAATAGCTTATCCATTTGTATCACCGCGTTCTTCAATCAAGCGTTTTAGGCTTTCTGCTTGTTCTGCTGATAGCTTTTCGCCACCAATAAATGACGCAATAAATTTGGGTAGACTCCCTCCAAAGGTATCTTCCACATATTGACGGCTTTGACGTGATACTAGTTCGTCACGGGTAAGAATTACCGTAATATGTGCATTCTTGTTTTGGAATACACCCTTGTTGCATAATTTCCTTAAAACAGTGTAAGTTGTGGATTTTTTCCAATTGAGTTCTTGTTGTGCAAGTTCTACCAACTCAGGAGATGTCATTGGAGCGTTTTGCCATATTAATGTGGCAAGTTTTTCTTCCGCCTCTGTTAAATTTGTGTGAACAATCATTGTATATCCTCCAGTTTATTTTTGTTAAACTAAATTCAGTTTACAACGTTTAACCTAGAATGTCAACTGCTCATTATTACGATATTATTTCGTTGCAACTTTTTATTGTATCGCATACCATAGATTGGGATATTACAAGACATATTGACATTTGTAAGTGCAATCATGTAAATTGTAAAAAGACAAGAAATAATAAGAAAAGAGGCGGATTATGGCAAGGATGTTTGGTACAGATGGAGTTAGAGGTAAGGCAAATACAGAACTTACGCCAGAAATGGCTATGCAAATTGGTAGAGCAGGTGCATATGCTCTTGCTGGTAGTGCAGGGCGCGCACCCAAAGTTATGATTGGTACAGATACGCGGCGTTCTGCGGATATGCTGGAAGCCGCATTGGTTGCCGGGTTGTGTTCGGTAGGGGCAAAGGTGTATTTGGCCGGGGTTGTTCCTTCGCCCGCTATGGCGCATTTGGTAAGGCAGTATGAACTGGATGCCGGAATAATGCTTTCGGCCTCGCATAATCCAATGCCCGATAATGGGATTAAGTTTTTCGATGGCAAAGGATACAAACTATCAGATTCATTGGAAGATGAAATTGAAGCTCTATGCAGTGAACGGGCAAATGAAATTCCACGGCCAGTTGGTATAGGTGTAGGACATTGTTTCCCTTGCGAATCGGCTACGGAAGATTATGTCGAATTCTTACTTTCTACCATTACAGGCAAAAAGCCTTTTGCAGGGCTTAGAATTGCATTAGATTGCGCAAATGGTGCCACTTATCAGGCCGCGCCTATCGCCTTTAGAAAATTAGGGGCAGAAGTATTTTTTATCCACTCCGCGCCGGACGGAAGCAATATTAATGAAGGTTGTGGCTCTACTCATTTGGGTTCTTTGCGCGATTATGTAAAAGCGCGTGGATTGGATATTGGGTTAGCATTTGATGGAGACGGCGACAGAATGCTATGTGTAGATGATACAGGGGCTGAAATGGATGGCGATGTAATTATGGCCGTTTGTGGCTTAGCTATGCAGAAAAAAGGAAATCTAAATAATAATGCGATTGTGGCCACAGTTATGAGTAATATGGGTTTACAGCTTATGTGTCGCGAACAAGGAATAACATTGCATCAAACCTCCGTGGGTGACCGTTATGTTATCGAAAAAATGCGTGAAGGCGGTTATAATTTGGGTGGCGAGCAATCCGGGCATATCATTTTCGGTGATTATAATACAACTGGAGATGGCATTTTAACTGGTTTGCAATTGCTAGCCATTTTGAAAGAAAGCGGGCAAAAAATGTCCGAACTTAGGCGCGTAATGGAACCATTACCGCAAGTATTACTTAATGCCGAATTATCGGGAAGAAATAAATACGTAGAAACAGAGCCTATTACTAATGCAATTGCAGAAGCAGATAAGCAATTGGCGGGAGAAGGGCGGATTTTGGTACGTCCTTCAGGGACTGAACCGCTAGTGCGCGTAATGATAGAAGGACGTGAACAATCTGCTATTGACAAAATGGCCACGGAACTTGTTACATTGATAGAAAAAGAATTAAGCTGATATAAGGTTAAGGAAGGAGCAGGAAAGCTGAATACAAAAGAAATAATTGCAGATAATTTGGAAAATTTGACTGTAAAAGACTTGTCCATTCAGGGTATTCTCCCTTTTTTGGAAGAAACAATATTTGCTGATAGTGTTGAAAATTTCGCTCAAAAGATAAAAGTGTACCCCTCTTTGGATTCTACCAATTTGACAGCCAAAGAAATGATTCTATCTGGTGTGGGGGAGCATGGGGCAGTTATAATCGCAGACGGTCAGACGGATGGGCGCGGGCGGCATGGTAGAAGTTTTTTTTCGCCGCCCGGCCATGGACTTTACATGAGCTTTATATTAAATCCTGATATGCTTGGGTTTGATTCTCCAGCTTTGACCACCATTTTTACCGCTAATGTGGTCTGTGAAGCAATAGAAGCCGTTTGTGGAAAACCTCCACAAATAAAGTGGGTAAACGACCTTTTCTTAAATGGAAAAAAAATTTGCGGCATATCTGCGGAAATGGTAATGGATTCTGAAAATAATATGTTGAAATGGCTGATTATTGGTATTGGCATTAATGTTATTCTTTTGATTCCATCTGAGCTTCCAGTAGAGCTGCAATCAATTGTCGGGGCTATTTTTGAACATTCTGAAGAAATGCCGTCCATCAATATACGTAACCAACTTGCCGCATGGTTAATAAGTCGGCTACCATATCTTACACATAAAAAAGAGGATATACTTTTTCAGTATAAGCAAAGGTTATTTGTAATAGGAAAACAAGTGCAAGTAATGGCAAAAGAACCTTATGAAGCTACTGCATTGAATATTGATGATAATGGACATCTGCTGGTACGAGATAGGCAAGGAATACTACATGTGCTTTCGGCAGGGGAAATTAGTGTTAGGGCATAAGCGAAGCTCTTAGCAAGCCAAGCGAAACCACAAAAGCGAGATTCGACATTAAACAGGCTCTTAGACCTCTTCTGATGAAGATAGGCTGTAATTGAAAGCCATTATGTTGGAGGTATAGACGTGGCAAATTTAAGCGAAAAACTAAAACAGCTTGAATCAAAAATTTTGGACATGAATTTCCGTACTGGACGTGGCACAGCCAATGAGGTTAATTTTTGGATTGTCGATTACAATGCCGAAGATGAAATGCAAGTACGTGACCATGTGGAATTTTTAGCTAGACACATAAATAGCAAGCACGAAGATGTGACCATAAAAATATTTGACCTTTACGATATTATGATAGATGTGTTGGATGAAAAAGGTTATCTGGACAAAGTAATTCAAATGGAGCAGACAAAAGGTAGCTATGAAGTGATAGAACCAATTAAGCGTACCCTTCGCTTAACTCTTGATAGTGATTTGGTGGTTGCCAAGATTTCAGAAAATCTTACGCCTGAACGCGATATTATCTTTTTAGTAGGTGTGGGCAAAGCATGGCCTGTTATTCGTTCTCATACTGTGCTGAACAATTTACACAGCGTAGTCACTAGAAATCCATTAGTTATGTTTTTCCCTGGCTACTACACAAGCAAGTTAAGTTTGTTTGGCGAAATAACAGATGACAATTATTACAGAGCCTTTAAGCTCATATGAGAATAGTGGAGGTAGAATTTGCAAATGAAAATTAACGATATGTTCATAAAAGAAATTAGTCGACCAATTCAAGGTGTGGTTAAGGTTGGGCAAGACACTAACGAAATTATAACCGCCGAACTATCGGAGTATGTTGTCACTAAGGAATTGCAGGAGCATTTCAAAACATTTTTTAGTGCCTACCAAAAAGGAACAAAACAGAATACTGATAAAATGGGCGTGTGGATTTCTGGCTTCTTTGGAAGCGGTAAATCCCACTTCCTTAAAATACTCTCCTACATTTTGGGAGAGCGTTTGTATGGTGGCAATAAAGCCATTAGCTTTTTTGAAGGCAAAATTGCTGATGGTTTTGTTATGGCTGATATGCAGGTAGCAACGGATACCAATGCCGACATCATTCTTTTTAATATAGATGCCGAAGCAGATTCAAGCACGAAAACAGGCAAAGATCCCATTGTAAAAGTCTTTATGAAGATGTTTAACAGAATGCAGGGCTTTTGTGCCAGTATGCCGTGGATGGCAGATTTAGAGCGACAAATGGTTGAGCGTGGCGTATATGATGATTTCAAAAAGTGTTTTAATGAAAATGCAAGTGCAGAATGGGACGACGCTCGTGAGGATTTTTATTTTGAACAGGATAATATCATCAAGGCATTGGAAGAATCGAAAGCTATGAGTAAAGAAGCGGCGATTGCATGGTGCAATCGTTCGGAGGGGGAATACTCACTTGATATAAGCACCTTTGCTCGTAGGGTTCGTGAATATATTGAAGCCAAGGAAAAGCAAACTGGAAAAAAGCAGTTTGTTATTTTTCTATGTGATGAGGTGGGGCAGTATATAGGCTCCTCTGGACCCTTGATGCTTAACCTTCAAAACATTGTTGAGGGGCTTGGTACTGAATGTGGTGGTAGGGCTTGGGTTATATGCACAGGGCAAGAGGATATTGATTTAATATCCAAAAATCTTGACCGTGATGCCTTTTCTAAAATCATTGGGCGTTTTGACACACGCCTTAAACTATCAAGTGCCAATGTAGATGAGGTAATCAAAAAAAGATTACTTGATAAAAAAGAAAGTGCAAGGGATAGGTTGCACGTACTATATGAAGAAAAACATTCGGTCATTAAAAACTTGATAACCTTTGCACAAGGAAAACAGGAAATACGGATTTACGAATCGGCAGATGATTTTATTGATGTATACCCTTTTATTCCGTATCAGTTTAAGCTGTTGCAAGAGGTTTTTAATGGCATACGGACACATGGGGCATCAGGCAAGCATTTATCCGAGGGTGAACGTTCTTTGCTTAACGCCTTCCAAGAAGCTGCCATGCAGTTTGCCAATGAAGAAGCTGGCACGCTGATACCATTTAACGCTTTTTACAAGACGGTAGAAACTTTCCTTGACCACAATATCCGCAAGGTTATTTTGGATGCAAAGGATAGTGCTAACCGAGGTGCTGCTTTAACTGCCTTTGATGTGGAAGTTTTGAAAGTTTTATTTATGATTAAATATATAGCCGACAAATTTTCACCCAATCTTGAAAATATTACAACGCTGATGCTGAGCCATGTTGACCAAGTAAGACTAGATACAAAAAAACAATTGAATGATTCCTTTAGAAAATTAGAGGAACAGAAGTTTATTATCCGCAATGGCGACCGATATATCTTCCTTACCAACGAGGAACAAGATATTAACCGTGAAATAATGGATATTCGCATTGACCCTAGCACTTTGGTAGATGAGGCTGGCAAGCTGATTTTCTCGACCTTATTTGGGCTTGATAGAAAACTTAGATACAGCGCGAGCCATGACTTCGCATTCAACACCTATATAGATGATAAGGCATTGGGCAATCAAAAAGAAGAAATCGGTATACGTATAATAACTCCCTACTATTCAGGCAATGCAGACGATATGTCAATAGCTATAAGGTCGGCCAGAGAAAGCAATGTTTTAGTTGTGTTGCCTTCCAATACGGATTTTATTGAAGAATTAAAGTATTCTATGCAGATTGATGAATTTATTCGCCGTGGTAAGGATAGGATTTTTACCGATACAGCGGAAACCATCGTAGCCACAAAACGCCGCGAAGGTACGCAGCGGCTAGAACGTTGTAAGAGTTTGATTATCGAAGCCTTAAAAAAGGCAAATATTTTTGTAAATAGCAATAAGCCAAACATAAAAGAAAAAAACCCAAAAGAGCGTATGTATGACGCGCTCACCAATTTAGTAGATATTATGTACAGCAAGTTGAGCTATATAAAAGAGCCGTTTCTTACAGTTAAAGCCTTGGAGGATATTTTTAAGGAAAAGACGATACAGGCAACGATTGATGGCTCTGATAGTAAAGACCCCAACCATCTTGCTTTAGATGATTTATATGATGTAATCGTCAAAAGTATAGGCTTGAACATAACCCATACAGTGCGTAGTATTTCAGACCGATTTGGAAAAGCCCCTTATGCGTGGAAAGAATACGATATTGCAGGCATAATGCTAACACTTTTCAAAGAGCAAAAAATACGCTTTGAACTAAATGGTGAGAATATAGCAACACATGATACGAATGTTATCAACTACTGTATTAAGCGCGAGTATGCTGATAGGCTGGTTGTAAAAATCCGTGATAATGTTAGCCAACACCTTTTAGCAATGGCAAAAGACATAGCAAGGGATGTATTCAGCAAGAACGGCCTTCCAATGGACGAGGACGGAATTATGAAGGAAATGAGAGCCATGATTGCCGCTGAACTCACAGGTAATGACGGCGATAGCATCAAGGATTTGCTGGCTGAATACACCAAAGGCATACCATACCCTGGAAAAATTGTACTTGACGATGGCAAGAAGGTTTTGGAGCGCGTTATACAGATTAAGGACATCAAGGGCTTTTTTGAAGCACTTCAAACTGAAAAAGAAGAAATGCTTGACTATGCACAGGATGTTAGCGATATAAAAAAATTCTTTGCTGGCACTCAACGTCCTATCTTCGATAAGGCTGTTGAGGTGCTTGCAATATATGAAGGAAGCCGAACCTATGTAGTTGATGAAGAAACCATTGGCTTTGTTAATAGCGTTGAACGGATTGTAAAGCTACGTTCGCCATACTCTGAAATTCAGAACCTTACAGAACTTAGGGATAAGTTTATGGCAAACTATCTGAAAATTTTAGAGGAAGAATGTAAGCCCATACGTGCAATTATAGAAAGCGATATGGCTTACACCCTTGCCGATTTGGAAAAACGCCAATTTAAGGACAAATTTGTGAGTGAAGTCCAAAATGCTTTTGAAGCCTTACTCAAAAGGCTTGACAGTAGCAATAAAATTTTTAATGCCCTAGTGCTAAAAGAAGATAGTGACCGTATTAAAATCCGCTTTATCCAGATGTTTATTGACGAAGCCGCTAAACTCGCAAGGGCGCAGAATCCAACTGGCAACATTCCAATAGAAACACGCAAACCGACCAAGACTGTAAGCATCAAGCAACTAATAAGCGGAACAAGCCCAATAGAAAGCAAAGCCGATATTGACCGCTTGCTTGATGATTTAAGGGTTAAGCTGGAGAGAGAACTAGGCGATGATATCACACTTCGTATTGTGTAGGATTATATAGGTGATTAAATGACGGCAAAAGACAATTTAGCCTTGGTGGTTCTATGCTCCACCCTTGGTTACGATACAAAAAATGATAAAAACACGGTAAAGCCCCTAACTACAGCCGCTTTTAACAAACTGGAAGCGCGCATGAATAGTCTAGGGTTTATGCCCTCAATATTTTTAGAGGAAAGATTCTCCGATATATCTGGACTTTTTGCCTTTGACGAAAAAGAGCTAGACCAAATATCCAAATTGCTTGGACGTGCCGACAAACTGGGCGAGGAACTTGACCGATTGGCTGAAAAGAAAATTTATGTAACAAGCCGTATACAGAATAGTTACCCCGCCAAACTGAAAAAAGCAATGGGCAAACAGGCTCCTATCATCTTCTTTTATTGCGGTGATTCTCGCCTTTTAGAAGGTGAAACCGTTGCTATTATCGGCTCCAGAGAAGTGACAGATGGCGAAAGGGAATACACAGCAAAACACGCCAGAATATCAGCACAAAACAACCGTGTGATAGTATCTGGCGGTGCAAGGGGTGTAGATTCGATAGCCAAAGAATCTGCCCTCCACGCTGGGGGCGAAGTTGTCACTTTCGTATCTGATGATATGACAGGCTATATAGCAAAGAACGCAGATTTTATTTTGTGGGATAAGATGTTGACCTTATCGGCTTTTCATCCTGATGCCGCTTTTCAAGGTTACAACGCTTTAGAGCGAAACAAATATATTTACGCTAGTAGTGATTATGCAGTGGTGGTATCAAGCGGTGATGGCACAGGGGGAAGCTACAAAGGTGCGGTTGATTGCTTGAAAAAGAAATACTGCCCTCTTTATGTCAAAGATGATGGACAAGCAACAGAGGGCAATAAAAAACTGATAGAACTTGGCGGCATACCACTTGGCGAAGGTCACGAGAGATTAAACACTTAACATGGTGGATATAAATGGATAAAACAGCAATCAAAAATTATGCACAAGAAGCCCGCCGTAAGCTAATAAAAGCTGTAAAGCACAAGGCAACTACCTTAAATAAAGAAGTAAGCTCGCAAGAAATTGAAAATATGGCTTGCACATGGTTTAATCGTCTTATAGCTTTGCGGATAATGGAAGTAAACGAATGGCTTCCGTCAAATATCCGTATTTTGTCGAGCCGTGAAGAAGGGCGATTAGAGCCAGAAGCAATAAGAGAAATAGCCCGCCTTGACTATGTAGACCGTGACGTTGTAGCAAAAATGCTACAAGAAAAAGACATGAACGCCACTGATAGGTTGTATCGATATGTACTTATTGAACAATGTAAAAAATTATCCTCTATTTTGCCAGGCATATTCAAAGGCATGGATAGTGATGTTTCATATATCCTTTTGCCTGATAGCCTTATTTCAAAAGATGGCATAATTTACGATTTTATAACCAAGGTTGACGAAAACAATTTTGATTTATCCAAGCAGGGGCAGATTGAAATAATCGGCTGGCTGTATCAGTTTTATATCAGCGAAAAGAAGGACGAAGTTTTTGCAGGACTTAAAAAGAATGTAAAAATCAACAAAGATGCAATTCCAGCGGCAACACAGCTTTTTACGCCTGAATGGATTGTAAAGTATATGGTCGAAAATAGCCTTGGGCGGTTGTGGCTGGAGCGCAAGCCTAACGATGCACTAAAAGCCAACTGGAAATATTATTTGGAAGAAGCCGCGCAAGAGCCAGAGGTTGCCGAACGGCTAAAAGCCATGCGACAAGCAAGTCCTATTAAAAGCCCCGAAGATATAAAATTCATAGACCCTTGCATGGGTAGTGGTCATATTTTGGTGTATGCCTTTGATGTGCTTTACCAGATTTATGAAAGTGAAGGCTATGCCGAAAGAGATATACCCAATTTGATACTGGAAAAAAATCTGCATGGGCTTGATATTGATGATAGAGCTTGCCAACTTGCCTATTTTGCCCTGATGATGAAAGCG
>Ga0123355_10007239_pt1 | contig 16587 bp, 7 predicted proteins | sample TergutEmb28metaG_3_FD_89872 | JGI IMG/M metagenome (GOLD analysis project Ga0123355, IMG submission 89872) | Embiratermes neotenicus P1 segment gut microbial communities from Petit-Saut dam, French Guiana - Emb289 P1 | ecosystem: Host-associated > Arthropoda: Insects > Digestive system > Gut ...
ATGATGCAAATGTTTATTCCTAGTTTTTTCTGTGTTGAAATAGATTAGGTTTTGCATCACACACTCAGATGTCAATTATTTTGGTAATTTTGTTGGGAAATAAAGATTTTGTCCACTAGTCCTTGTTTTGTTGGTCTGTATGTTTCAGTAATAAATACAAATGTAACATACCCTTGGATATTCCTTTTTAAGTACACCTCATACATGTAGTTTGTTTGTTTGCTGGTTTCATTGAAAACTCAGAAGTGCCATAAGTATTATGCTGCTGAACATGAGGAAGAGACATTTTGAATTTATATTGGTGAGTGGCATACTCCTTGTCCTGATGTATGGACCCTGTCAAGATGTTCTTTACTTTTCAGTTTTCAAAGTCTGATTTTCCCACCGGAATTTGGTTATATTTGTTCTGAATTGGCAGGACTCCAGATTTTCACTGTCTTCAGTTCCATCGGTTGAACATACAACGAAAGTACAGGGTGTTCCTAAATTAGTTTTACATAACTAAAGTGTAATAACAAAGAAAGTAGAAAACTTACAGTATTGTGATATATATCACAAAATGCAGTATATGTTTAAGTTGTTGTTCAGTGTGGTTTCCTTGTCATGTGGCAGATTTCCAATCTGTAAGCGATTTTTTCCAAAATCCTTTGAATCATGTCCGCATCTATGGCTGCAACTGCTCCTGTCATCCATGCCCATAATTCTTCCAGACTTGCAGGAGGTGGAACAAAAACTTTGTCTCTAACTTATCCCCACACAGAAAAGTCCAGGGGTGTTAAATCAGGCAATCGTGGTGGCCAAGCTATCGTATTCCTATGTCCAATACATAATGACTGGCAGGGTTTATAAGCAGCTCTGCGCATGTGGAATGCCATCTGATGGTTCGGATGAAAACTTGAGGACTAGGCACAACTTTTGAAACATACCTGGCCAAATTGCTACTTCTAGTTCAGAAGTCATGACAGCGAATTTTTGTATTACTAATTTCAGGACACCTGTATTTTAGGTTTTAAGCAATTATGGCTCTGTATCTATGAACATAACTGAAACTTACCCAGACTGTCATAGATGCAAGTATAAGTAGGTACATTAGTGGTGTGTCAATGTGTGGCAAAAGAAACAACTTCTGAATTACTAAATGCTTGCAGCAAAAATTACAAGGAAGGTGGTAAAATGTGATATTAGTTCATATTAAGAATCTTGTATGCATTTTTTTTTTTTCACTGAATACAGCATTGTTGTGATTGTGATTTATACTACATATGGGATGGTCAGAGTTTGAGGCATTTCCCAGAGATGGGGGTTTCTTGAGTTTTTTCATTTCCACCAAGAAAATGCTGAGGCAGTGTCTTAAAATTTGCTTCAATCACTTATGCACTCTTCTGAAGTTGGTACAGTGTTTGTAACAACATATGTGAATAATCATTAAGAAAAGTGTTGTTGTGGCACAGGTACATGTAATACTTAAATCACATTGTTTTTTGGTTGTGATGGCCATCTTTTAGTAAGGTAATTATACAAGTATATAGAGTTAATACTCACACAGGACTGGTGCCATAAGGCATATACACTTTTCATGGCTAATGTATGGAGAATGCAGCACAATTGAGATAATTTTCATTGCTTTCATAATAAATTTTCACTATGGGTGTATCACAGAATTTAGATTGTGTATGGTGTATGTCGGATCTGCGGGCAAGCATGGAATAATTCTGTACTCCTTTCCTTGTTACATTATTTGTTGGAAGTAATTTCAGAATTATATTAAAGTGTGTTTCCAGAATACATGTTGAAGTAAATTGAAGTGGGGTGTATGATTCCTACCAGTTGAAAGAAGTCGTAAATGCTAATAGCATGGGATACACACAGTACTGACAGAATTTAGGGAAACATTCAAAGGAATTTATACTTCACATTGTCATTGGGTTCATAAAAATATGTCTTATTTGCCTTGTCTGTCTTACTACTTGAAGTCGAGCATTCTTATGATGGTCATATTTCTGTCTGCAGGGTTGTGACACCATTTAGTCAGGTAGGTTGGTAAGATGTTTGAAATGAAAATACTGCTTTCTTCCTTGAGATGGAGGCAGTATATTTGAGACCCACCTACCAGACTACATGGTGCTGTAATCCTGAGGATGATGATGATGGTACTAATTACTACAGCTGTGAAAGACTTATATTATGAGTATATTCTGACATCTTCATAGAACTTCAGACAGAATGAAAGCATAGCTGCAGTGCACAGGCATATACTAGGGTTCCTTCTGTCAGAACAAAGAACAGAACAGTATGCTAACAAAATAATACTGTTTTGTTGCAGAATTGAAACAAAGCAAACTTGGGCACCTTCACGCGGTAGAAATGGAACAGTACCCAGATCTTCATCATGCTAGTCGCCATTCTGACCGACAGTTTGCTGATGTCAGTAGTGTCCAACAGCAGAGAGTTTCTGGTGTAGATGTGCAGCTCCCGTTTGTGCCAGTAATTTTGGAGGATCGAGTGGTGACTCATCATGGAAGACAAGAGGATTTCCAGTGCATGACTTGTGAGAGGAGTTATCGATACAAGAAGAATATGATGAGGCATATACGGTTTGAGTGTGGCAAGGAGCCCCAGTTCCAGTGTCCATACTGCCCACATCAAACGAAACACAAGAGCAGTGTTCAGATACATATTAGAAATAGACATCCAGATGTCTTGAAGTAAAGCCCAGTGGCAGACAGGGTTGGTTTAAAACATCTTAGTAGTCCAATGCCTTCATACATGTACCAACCAGCCCCTTTTTTTTTTGTACAGAAGTTAATTATTGAATGTTACGGCACATAATGATGTATGAGGGACAAGAACAAGTCCATGTACAGTATATATATATATATATATATTTTTTTTTTTTTGGGGGGGGGGGCCAGCATGCTTCGGTGGTCTAGGGGTAGCGTGCTGACTTTTAGTACCCAAGTTTGCAGGTTCAAACCTGGCCGAAGTTGTCAGATTTTTAGGGCGAAAAAATCCTCAGCATGCCTTCCTTCAGAGGGGAAGTAAAGCCATTGGTCCCATGTCGTAGATTTGCGGCATGTAAAAGATCCCTAAATTTATGTGGAAGTCGGAATTTAGGCAAAATTACTACCGGACATTTTTCTCGCCCACATTTCCACCTTTCGCTGCTAGGATCTCTCGCGTCATTGCGGACAGAGGAACCTGGCAGCTAAAATGGGAACATCTAAAGGCGGGTGGAAAGTAATGGCAAACTACCCCAAAGAACTTGCCCAGGATGCAGTGTGCCAGAGCCATACCGGTCACATGACTGGGCTCTGGTTCCTGCCAAGCCCAGCCTTCAAGGCTGAATACTAATGAATGAATGAATGAATGAATGCTGAATTGCTTTGAAAGAACCTGCTGCTTCCATCCTAAGATAGATGTGACATACCCGATGATGGAGGCAGTGGCACGTTTGAACATGTTGGTAGCATTGCATCAGTCTACCTGGTGTTATAACACAGAATATCACAATTCACGTCTTCACTGCTGTGAAGACATCATATCATCTTGGAAAAAGAATTTACGCAGGCGTATTTATGGCATGTAGACTGTGAGTCTATTAAATTAACATAATGTGCAATGTAACTTATGTTTCTGTTTTATATGCTCAATTGTTTATCTTGCAGGATGCTTTTAAATGTCAGTGAAACATTATTCATTGTATTCTTCCAGTGGTCATAATGCTGTAAAATGTGAAACATATTGTCTCATTAAAATTTGTTTTCTTTAATTCCTTTCTAACTCATGATATAATATCTTGTTCATCATGCTGCATGAAATGTCAATTTCATGTGGAATATCCACCTACCATACTTGGAACATGGAAGGAAGTTCCGTAGATAGACCACCTTTGTATCTTCCCTCAAATGTTGCCATCCTATTGCACACTTCCCAGTGTCCTCCTCCTCTTTTCTAGCCATTATGTTAACAGAAATGTTGGTAATTATAAACCTCTGTTAATATTTGCCAGAGAGCTTCACTGTTGGGCTAGTTGACAGGTGTGATAGGATTAGACAAGAATGCTGTCATCCCCACAATCCATGAGATTTATTTCTGTGCTCTCAGTATAGCATATAAAAGTAAATATTTGCATCACAAACTTTCATCTTTGATGTGGGGCAGATAGCAGTGTCATGCACTGATCCAAGATCATGTATGCAAGAAGTTGCTGTCTTGCCATGCCTGTTGAGATAAGATTTTAATTATGAATTGAATTTTTGATTGTATATTATTTGAATAGGCAACTGTTAAATATAACTGACTGTTGTGTCTTAGTAGCCTTAAAGTAATGTGGTGGTGTGCTGCACTTCATCCTGATTTTTCCCTGCCAGAGAGGTGAGTGAACTGATGAAGCAGTATCTTGTAGGTGTGCTACCTTCCAGACACCTAATTTGCTGTTCTGATTATGTGAGTAAATAAAGAATTGTTCAGTATTTCATGTCTGTGTGTTGTCTGTGCTGAAATATTAAATGTAAAAACACCATATAATGGATATTACTTATTGCACAGTACTTGGGTGGGTGAATGTGCATGTGTATACAGCATACCCACTTTGTTCATGCATTTGCACATAGTGGGTTTGCTTATTTGCAGGAGAATTATGATAACATTTATGCAAGGCATCTCTCACTTTTCATCTACTCTTTCAGGGCTGCATCTGCCTGCATGCTCAGTAACAAACCATATGTCATGCAAAATGGAGCATACTTCAGTTCTTCAGATCATGAGAACTACTTGTTGTCCATGTGTTATGATTAATTTAATGTAAGATAGTAAAGTGCAATGCAAAGCAAACATACATCACCTCTTTCTTTACAAAGTCTTTAGTTTCCCCCTCTTCTGTGCATTCTACATCGTTCGATCACCCTGACATCTTTCGGTTAGGAATGCTGGCATGTCCTGTTACCAGCACTATATTTTGATTTTCATTAATCTCTAATTTTCAGTATTAATTACCACATTTTATGTGTCTTTGATTCCCTAACCCCATCTTTACCATATGATCTTACATTTATAAATACCAGTTTTACTGTTCATAGGGGTTTCCAAAAATATAATCCTTGCAAATTGCAAGGGTGTGCTCTATATGTGACTTTTACTTATGGTGTGCAATTCAGCTTAATACATTTTTCTCCCCTTTGACATCATTTATTAACATTGTTCCATTTGCTGTTTACAGACACAGCTGCAGTTTGGAGTAGACATCACCCTATATCAGACAGTCCTTTAGTGTTCAGATCGTTGGTTGAGGATAGAGCATTGAGCAATGACTTGGATTGGACTCAGTATGGCCATCAGCGGAACGCTGACAGTCATGCTAATCAACAAGGATATGGTGCTATCGAACAAACACTGACTCAGTGGTCTCAATCAGAACTGAAAACAGACAGATTGTTTTCATGCCCCACCTGTGGCAAGGGATACAATTATAAACACAATCTAAACCGACATATGCGGCAGGAGTGCGGAAAGGAGCCACAGTTTCACTGCCCTTATTGTCCGCATGTCACAAAACATAAAGCCAGCTTACAGAAACATATTCACAGAAGACACATAGGCATGCCAAATGTGAAGTGAGACTGAGGTATACATATTATTTAGCACAAGCCCACACACACATAACACATACATAACCTGTAGTGTACTTGTGAAGTTCTGTTCACGTTTTTGGTGCTCACCTTTCAAAATATGTATTTTGTGATTATGATCTGGGTTGCAATACTTTTTCATTTGGTAAATTGGTACCAACAATTCAAAGGAAATCTTTGTTCTTCTGGGATCTGAGGTGGCATAGAATGGATGTTTGGTTACTGACATTTTGGGACAACCTGTCAGACCCATCTTCAGTGGTCAAGTTTGACCCCTAAAGATGGACTGATATCTTGTCCCGACACATCAGTAACAAACTACCAATCCACACTGCCGAAAATCCCAGAAGAGTGCAGATCTTATTCGTTCTGCAGTGGAAGCCTGAAATTATGCAGTTTGAATGAACCAATTGACAAACTATGTGGAACTGAAGAATGAAGAGTTCAGAGATGTTCTGTTGTATTTTTGGGAGTTTTGCAATTGTGATGGGTTGTGGTGCATTCACCTTCAGTGTCAAGCAGTCCAAGACTGCTCTACTCTTGTCAGACTGCTTGCCACTGTAAGTGAAGGCACTACACTGTCTGGTAACTACTTATTTATCCGGTGACACGGCATGACATTCCATAGAACTTGACGTCACTGTGAGAACCTCAAATCTTGCCTAAACGACATTGCCTATCACAAGAGTGCAATTTTAATATGAGCTGACAAGACATCAGATGTCATCATGTAGGTATTTTTGTGTTTCTCTCTGTACCTTCAGTGTTCTTTGAAAATAATAAAATTTGCCCAAACTAATTTTCTGTACTTATCAATTTTCTGGTTTTGCAGGGAATAAGTGTTGACATTGCATGATTATCTGAGTTGTTTGTCAGATGTCTGTTAATCTGTGTTGGTTTTTTAACTGTGTAAGCTGTTTACTTAGACATAGGTTGAATGATAATAAAATGGATTGTATAGTGTAGGATGTGAGGGTCTGGACTTGATTAGTCTGACTGTGGCTAGGGACACTTAGTGTGCTTTTGTGTATACGATAATGAACCTCTTTACTTAATGGGATGTCTTGAAGGCCAAGGCATGTAGTAATAATCCTTATGCTGAGTGCAACCTGGAAAAAAAAATTCAGGATGAAGAATCTTCATTTTCTCGAGCAGAACTTCAGTATGCAGTGAACACATTTGTATGGTGTGATGCGTGTCAGTGAGACAAAGCTATTTGCAGCACATTCTTCCCATATTGTGAGTAAACCTAATGTGAAATGCAAGACACTGAATTGAAGCTTTCCAACACCTCAACATGTAGCGAGTAAAACCCTAATATTAGCTCATAAGGGTGTGGACCCCTTACGGCCAGTTGGAGAAATGACGATTGATACCCTGCCTTTCATCATGCAGAATTTTTTGTGAACTGACCGCATGGTGTGGGCCACAGTAACTAAGGACCATGTGTAAATACGCGCTGAAGATCAGTGAATGCCCTACAATTTTTATGTACCTTCAAAACTTAATGATTTATGTTACATAAGCTTCCTTGTTGTGTTAACACTTGTGTTAACCTGTAACTCTTCAGAACCCTGATCAGGATTAAAGCTATGATATTGTGGGGTTGTAATGCTGTAGTAGGGTAGATCAATACATTTTGGAGTCCTCTGCTGTCTTCATCTTTAAACTTTAAACAATCAAGTTGGTATTTAAATTTTAGTGCATGGTTTTTGAAAAACATGAGTATTACTTGAACTGGAAGAGAAAAAATTATGAAATAAATGGCATTTTTTGGAAAATAAAATGGGGATATTATACAGCATGTCTTATAAACACAGTACTTTCTTTGTTGCTTAAGTATACACAGTGAATTTCTAGGGGTGGGTTTATACGTGTGTTTGCATATGCCAATGTGTGTCGTCATTTAAATGTTAAGATGGAGACAGCAGGTTTTTTTTCCCCCTAAACTGGTACCTATCTACAAAACTATACATTGTCATATCGTGCAGTACTGTATTATTTATAATCATGTAGCGAAAATATTGGTTATGTGTAAGTTTCTGTTTGATTACCAGTTATGACTGGATCTTGTTGCAGACATTCTTACAGTGGACAGTTTACCACAAACCATGAACTTCTTGACACCAGAACTGTTGTCTAGCAGCATCTACCAGCCTTATGATGGTAGCAGCCAGTGCATGGGGCTAGAACAGGAGACATTTCCATGCTTGCAATGTGGGAACAAGTACCGGCACAGACAGAATTTGGTGCGACACATCAAGTATGAATGTGGAAAGGAACCACAGTTCTGCTGTCCATTTTGTACAAATCGATACAGGCAGAAAAGTAAACTGTTGGGTCATATTGAGAGGAAACATAGTATTAATTACTAGTGCGGATGCTCTTGAAGGGTGTATGTGTGAAGGATGGTCTACTGTCTGATGTCGTAATACTTTTTTGTGTTTGGTTACATCTGAATTGCAAAAAGAGTGGACATGTGTGCAGTTATCTCCAAGCATATATTATTTTTATGTACAAGAATTTAATGTTGTAGTATAAGTTTGTATGCATGTACTTTACATTTTTATTGAAGACTAAGAATTAATGAAATTGTTTGAAGAAAAAATCAGGATTTGTAAATGGCTGAAGTGAATGGTATTAAAATTACCTGTAGTACATTTTGACCAATAGGTTCCACCTATTGTCAAGGTTAGGAATGAGTGGGGCCACGTGTTCATGCCTCCATGTGCGTTCCTGGTGACTTTACCTTGACTGTAAATGAAAATTAAATGCAGTGAAAACAAAGGAGGAACACAAATTTTGAATTTTGCCATTTTGACTGCTGTCATCACTAACATATGTAATGGTCATGTAAGTTGTGGGAACTTGCATTGTAGTAAGTTCTGTGCTAGATTCTGTACCTGATTGGTCTTTATATGTATTTATTGCACGTATGATGCAGATATGTTGTTGTGAACTGATAGAACTATGGATATAGCACTTTAGTGACTAGAGTAAGCAATTGATTTTTGTTGTAGTGTGTTAAATCTTTATTTTGTCATAAAGTGTTTCCAATAACAGCTGTAAACATTGACACTCGTCTACCAAACTGTGTGCTGTCACATTCCAGGAGATGAAAACCTCAATGAAAATCAGTTTGTGTTTGATATCAGCTGCTGGTAGAGGTTATAGTAATTCACCTTTGGGCACAGAGGTGAATTCCACTGATAGCCTATTTCAAAGTTACCTTCATATCCATTTGGTGTTTTCATAGATGAAACATTTGGATAGATATGATTTTTTTTTTTTTTAAATCTTGCAAATCATTCATAAAATGAGAATAAGAAATGGCCTTTTAGAAAATCTTAATATATTCAGATTGCAGCTTCTATATGCTTTTCACCAGTAATCCTGAAATATATACACTTAATATTTGCTGCACTCTCTTCCCTGTTTGTGTGTGGCAGTATATTAAGTGGCTTTTTTTAGATTAACTTAGATTTTGGAAGTTTTTCCCCATGTTGTTTCACCAGTGAATTGCAGGTAGTTGTGTAACTGTAGAAATTTCTTCATTGGCAGTGTGACTGAAAAAAAAAAAATTGTGCCTGATGCATTCATTGTACAAAATACATAGAATGAACACGGTGCGGTGGTCATGAGAGACTTTGGGATTGAGGTATTAATTTTCCAGCAATAGTACATATGTAGCTGCTTCATGAACATCACGATCAGTAGATTTTCAAAATTTGAAGACATTTTTGAAATATGTGAACTCCGCTGAAGCATACCTTGACACTCCTGTGCTTTTTTATCTATTTGTTTATGCATGAAAATACACAAAATCTAATCACATTTTACTGAAAATTGGAGGTCAGGATGGTTTATGACCATACGATGAGGTCTTGGTAAGATTTGTGTAGTATTTTGGTAGCATGTTCTTTGATTTCAATGGGGGAAGCACTTATTTCTTCACTGGTTGTGAACTTTTACAGTAAAGAGATAGAAGCGTGTACTCATTTCATCGTCATCTTTAGTGTGTAAGTGAAAAGAGTGATGGACTGTGGGTTTATTTGAATGAGCTGTATCGTCACTCATGTAACAATGCCAAGAAGAGTTTGACACCACAGAGAGAATTTACCAAATGTTACAACACACAGAGGACACATATTTACTTGCATATAATGTTACAAGAGAAGGTCAACAAATATTGAAAGCATATAATTTGTTAAAGTCATGCCACATTATCACATTCAATAAAGTTGGATAGATACATCTTTTGCATGCAAATCTTGGTTTGTGTTAATTCAGATTATATGACATGTTCCTGTAGGATTTAGATGGACCAACAAAGAATATGTTCAGTAATGATGTGTATGAAGTTCACAAAGTTTTGTTGGATCTACATTACTTGTTTTAGTGGTTTCACTTTTATGTATATTAACTGTTCCAATTTTTGGTAACAGGTTACTTTTCAGTGTTCCATTTGAGACTGCCAAGGCTGTGCAATCCTGCTTTTAAATATGCTGTGGCTATTTTGTATAGCTCATGAGTTGCATATTTAATAAGAATTATGTGAAAGTATGTGAAACAAGGACATTTTGAAAGAATCGCTATAAAATTCTGTGATACGTATCTGTATCTTTGGAATAACTGCAGTTCCATGCCGTTCAACTACAAAATGTAATTTTTAAGCATTGACACAAATCTTTTTTGTTTAATTTGTTATATATTATTTGTTTCTACAGACACGTACTACAGTATTCTCAACTTATTTCTCTTTATTCACATACATAAATATAAATTAAGATAAACTGTGTTGATGTTGTCAATCTGGAAATTGTTCAAACAATTTGAACTATATAAAGATTTTAAACAGTTCGTATAAAAGCCAACTGTATTCCTACAGGTTTTGACTGTAGCCGCCACCATTGATCACAAGCTAAAACACAGCATTGTAAAAACTGTCTTATTGTACCAAATGGCTTCATTGGTCCTGAGTAGCTTGCTTACCTTTGGTGTTCTTGTATAAGTTGACAATTTTTGCATGTTGAGCGTTTACAAAGTTCACATTGTTGTTTATACCATGCATTTTTATCAAGTTATTTATCTGAAAACTGTTCCAACAATAATGCATGATATAATGATTTTCCAAAGTTTTGTAAAATCAAATTATGTTCTGGTGTGTTTTGGTGGTGGCCACCAAAAACACATCAGGGAAAGTTCACCGCATTATAAAAACTATTTGTTTTGACTGACAGATTTTATAATGAGGTGTGAAATTTGTGTTGTTGTTCTTTATGTTGCTTATGTTTTTGTTTGCATTTGTGCAGTGGAAGCTGATTCTATAAATGAGCTGTGTTGAATAAAATATTTTCATACAAGCTGCCACATCAGGTGGTTGAATGGCAAGTAAAGCAGTATTTCGAAAACCATCTTTTTCCTCATCATCAGAGAACTGACTGCCTTTGAAATCTTTCAGCATCATATATACCTGTCCGTCATAGCTGGTGAGAGTCTGAGAATATTTTATTGAATTTAGTCGGTGTGAAAACTTTAAATTATATATCACACACCTCAGTGGGGTGGATTATGTTGGTTAGTATTAATCTGCCAGTGAGGTATGAAGTACTATGAATGTCTCTTAATTTATATTGCTGTTAGATTCTGCAGTTCAGGCAGTGAGTTATAATTTTCCATTGAACATAAGAAGGTGGTTTTTTGAGAATAGAATTTATAGGTGTGCAGACAATAATTGAACAGTATGTTCTCTTAGGTTTATTGCATGTATGTGTACATGTTGCACACATGCACAAAAACACACACACACACACATGCATGAGCATGCACTTGTAGATCCTGCCTGCCAATTGAGTTCTGCTGTATGAATAACAGATTCCTACATTTCCTGTAGCAAGTCAAGGAAAAAACAGGCAGGCCAGAGATCATGTCTTTAGACAGGGGCTATGAACAGACTGACTCTCAGATATTTGGTTCTCTGTACAACTTATTTTAATTATATGTTAATATAAATTCATGAAGAAGTAAAATATTAATTTTGTTTTTATCAGTGGTTCATTTATTTATTATTTTTCTAATGATCATGTATCAATATGTTATTGTAGTGGTCTGAAAGTGTGTACCACCTGAAAACTTTATAATCTGCTATAGTTAAAGGGGTGACTGATGATGTCTGGATTCTTGTAGTGCCTCATCTGACCAATAACTGAGGGATTGATATATACTCTATCTAATGCATGTTGGGTCAGGCAGATAAGCTGAGAATTGGGCAGAACCATACCAGGAGTTATAATGCCTTGTAACATATAATTGAGATATGTGGTCTGGTTGTGTTGGAAATTGCATTATTCTTTTAAGTAAACACCTAATGTTATATTTTTGGATTGTCTACTTGTATGTTTTCAAGTAGTTGAAATTTCTGTTTACATTATGTAGACTGTGATGACATCTGATTAACGTAAAACATGTGTTTTAGGCTTCAGTTTTTTGTGCTGCCAGTGTTTCATTTTAATGATTATGATTTTATGTAATTTTAACCAACGAAATGTAATTATAACTGGATGTGATGAAGATTGAAGTACGTTACAAGACTGTGTAAATGTTAAGAACAGATGGTTAAATTTTTGAGAAGTTTTTAGGTGCCTCTTCAAAGTGACTGGTAACAACTAACCTTGCCATGTCCATCTGTCTGACCATCTGCATGTAACACCGATACTCCCAACAGATAAATTTTCGTGAAATTTAATATCTGGAATTTTTACTAAAAGGTATCAACACATTCTAACTTTGGGTACAGTTGGATGAAGATGGCAGACAATTTACTTGAAGTCCTACAAATAGTTATGCTGTTTTTCTTTATATTGTGGATACACTGTCATGTATGTGAGATACAAACTGATGAACGAGAAACAGTTGATGGTCTAAACATGTCGCTTTTTGTGAGAGAAGTCCAGAAAATACAATATGTTGCTCTTTATGAGGTAAGTGCAAGAAATAAGATGGTGTCAGAGAAGTTAGAGAAATAATTGGTGATATGAACATACAGTATCATGCCATGAGAAATATAGAACAAAGCAGCTATTGTGTTGACACTCTATTGAAAGAATTCATGAATAGTAGGAACAGTCTGAATAACATGGTCAAAAACATATCGAATGTGCCGGAGGTGGTATACCCTGTGGACATTTTTTAACCTATTTATATTTTATGTTATTTTAGGATTTGATGACTGTATTTGTTATGTAAATGTTCAAAGTTTATAGTACAATGCTGTTGTATAAGAAATGCTTGACATTTTTAATTTCCTTGATTTTCAGTGTAGAATGAAGAAAGATGGAGGTAAAGTACATATGTAGAAATCTAAAAACTAAGAAATGGTAATATCATAACCAACTTAAAGGTGTGATTGTCCAGTATGGGACAGCTGTAGCTTGTCACACCCTGAGACTGATACGTGAATGCTATTAATCCATGTTCATTAATTTTTTATTTGTATATATGTACTACTCATGTCAGCCAACTTCCATTCTTTTCAAAGAATGGAAGAAACAAATTTTTCCGAAGCACTGGGAGTTTTTAAAACAGTGCTGTGGCATTTTAGATGTAAGACTTACACATGTGTAGTTATTCTCATTGTATAATTGGTCCATGGCTATGTAATCATACTATATCTGTTATTCTTCCTGCAGATGGAGCTACTGTTTGTGGACAAGAGGTATTTTTGGCTGATGAAGGGAGTCTAGGAACTACACAACCTGTCACTCCGCTTCTGGGATACACCACACAAAACTGGTTTATGAGTAATCAGCGTACAATTACTGCATGCTCTCAGAGAACACCTACAGCAAACATCAGCTTCCATTTTCCATGTCCCAAGTGTCATAAAGAGTACACATGGAAAGCAAATCTCAACAGACATTTGAGACTTGAATGTGGAAAGAAACCTCATTTGAAATGTCCGTATTGCACATACATTACAAACAGGAAGTCTAGTGTACAGGAACACATTAGGAGACGTCACAAAGACTTGCCTAATATCACGTAGATATTTATATAAGGGTGCTTCAACATAAAACCACCTAAGGTTGATTACAAGAGACCATGGTTCATTAGAAGCCTGTCAGAAGGTCATTATGAGAGTTCAGGGTTTGGTGTGAGGATGCTTGAGGGCCACTGTCTTACCTGAGTATCTGCAGAAAGCACTCAAGACATGTAGGTTCCAGCTGGATACTGGGGAGTGGCAGTATATGTGTCATTGGTTTAATTGGTAAACTGCAGAATTCACTGAGAAAAGCAGCCATGAATTTAAATCATTAACATGTGTCTCTATATGTTTCACAGATAAGTTACTTAAACCAAAGATGTATATTTTTGTGATAGTTAATGGCGATTTGGCTATATCAGTGGTAATCTTTAGTGTGGGTTTAGTTAAGTTCTCTTGCATGTATGATCTTTTCATTAGTGTTGCATATGGGTATGAAAATGTAATAAAGTTTTTTTCGAAGTGATATGTTCATAATCATTTTACCAACTGTCATATGCCTAGAAACAGTGATTGTTTATTTGTCATCAGTTACAGAAGTAAATATAGAATTATTGTGGTCATGTGCTGTAACTTTTTTTTCCCTGGCAGAAGGGTAACTGCAATAGATGTTTCATATTTTTATGGTTGTATTTTGTGTGTGTGTCTCGCAAAAATAGCCACAACAAAGCAGCATATATTTTGGTCATGGATTATTTTAAGTTGCGCAGAAAAATAACCTGAACAAAAGTCGCATATTCTTCTGGTCATGTGCTGTTATTTTAAGTTCTGCTGCAGAATAGTCGCATATTTGTATGAGATCTGTCACTGATACTTCTGTACCACAGAATGAATTAATTTGTAGTTTTCCTGTTTGTGATGTGAACATAGATTACAGCTTGTTGTATTCTTTCGTTTGGGTGAATCCCCGGTGTTTGAATTTTGTATGCCGACGTTTCAGAACACTCTGTCTGTTCCTTCTTCATAGGTTGTGTAAGCAGGAAGAACCTGCTAATCCTGCCTATGAAGATGGAACAGACAGAGTGTTATGAAATGGTAGCATATAAAATTCAGATGCTGGGAAATCACCCAAACGAAAGAATAAAACATTCAGAACATGGCGAAAGTTTGAAATCAAGATTACATCATAAATGTACTGGGTTAATATTTCCGTCAACACAACTATGTAATAAAGGCATGAGTTAAAGCTAATGCGACATGTTTTGACTTAAAAAGTCATCCACAAGCTAAGCTAAGAACCATGAAGTTCTTTACAGTGTGGTTGCATGCATTTGGGATCCCAGATGTGCAGAACCACACTGTAAAGAACTTCATGGTTCTTAGCTTAGCCTGAGGATGACTTTTTAAGTCGAAACATGTCGCGTTAGCTCTAACTCATGCCTTTATTACATAGTTGTGTTGATGGAAATATATATTAATAAAGTGAATATATAGAATCGGTACACAATGGGATGACTTTGTGTGTTCATTCAAAAAGTACTGGGTTAAAGTATGCATGTGGGATATGGTATTATGTCCAGACTACATTTAGTGAAAACTGGGTCTTTGTCACAACCCTTGAGGAAGCCTTAGATTTTGAGTAAGTTCTTTTGTCTACATACTGCACAAATTTGGAGTGAAAAATCAAGCAGGGAATTGAACATATGGGACAGTCAGAATATTAAAAAGACTTCACTTTTAATGCTTAGTGCATAATAATATGTGTTAAAGAAGTTTTAAAAATCTGTTGTTTTGATTCTGCAAAACTTTATGTATGCTTATTAATAATACCTTTCCATGTGATGAATTTTTAACCATATGATTGTACTGTGTAATGAGTAAAGAAATCTCTGTGTTAATGATAATATTTTTTTTTTGTGTTTGTTAGCTGGCAGTGTCTGTAACTTGATGCTGTACTTACGTTTGTCAGTGTATTGGTATTTGTGGACAAAGTAACTACTGAGGGGTGAAAGAAATTCTCCTCCCCACATATTTCAAATTTAGTGTCAGTTTAAAGTAGGCTGTTCTTTTCTGACAAAACTTGATGGTGCATACTTCTGGAGTCTTTAACAAAAAATGAATAAAGCTCCTTACAAAAAGTCTTCTTTGTGTTAGCTTGACCATTACTATTTGCTATGTGTCCTGCTGATTTAACACAGGTTAATATCACATTAGTGAGCCGAGTAGCTCAGTCGGTATAGTGGCTGACTACGGCCTGGATGGTCCGGGATCGAATCCCAGTATGGACGAGATTTTCCGCCCATCCAGACCGACCCTGGGCCCCACCCAGCCTTCTGTACAGTGGGTACGGGTCTTTCCCGGGGGCTTAAATTGCGGCCGGGACGTGCTGCTGACCACTCACCCCCTCCTAGTGCTGCGGTCATGGAAGAGTAGAGCTATACCTCTACCCACCCTCTGGGCCACACCGGCCCTGTAACGGGATCACTTTACCTTTTTTTAATATCACATTAAATGACAGTAATAAATATTGGTACACCGTACAGCTAATTTTTCTTACTCTGCATTATCTTTGTATCTCATAGAGCCACTCTTGTCCTTAGTATCCTACAGTCTGACCTCACAGCTTCCTCAGCCCCTGGCCAGACCCACTTCTAGTCAACTCTCTACACTGCTATGCTTGATTGCTCTGTACTCTGAAATATGACTTTGTCATAGCACCAAGAATTAAGGTTTAGGGCTTAACAAATCTGCTAGAGATGATACCAACATTTCAAAGAACCTGTTTGCTCCAACTTCACCTGAATGTTCGAGGTAGCAATTTCTTATAAAGTGTTGATATTTATCTATCAAGTTCCAAGGCATCACAACCAAGAACATTTGAGTATGTAATGTTGCTCTCTCTCCCTCTTTCTCTCTCTCTGTGTGACAGCTGTTAGTGACAGTGATCCACAAAGTAAGGCTTATGTAGTAGTAGTAGTA
>Ga0123355_10007240_pt1 | contig 16586 bp, 9 predicted proteins | sample TergutEmb28metaG_3_FD_89872 | JGI IMG/M metagenome (GOLD analysis project Ga0123355, IMG submission 89872) | Embiratermes neotenicus P1 segment gut microbial communities from Petit-Saut dam, French Guiana - Emb289 P1 | ecosystem: Host-associated > Arthropoda: Insects > Digestive system > Gut ...
AGACATAGATGGGAGGATAATATTAAGATGGATCTTCGGGAAGTGGGAGGGGGTGGAGACTGGATGGAGTTGGCTCAGGATAGGGACAGATGGCGGGCACTTGTGAATACGGTGATGAATTTCTTGACTAGCTGCAGAACCAGTTAGCTTCTCAAGAAGGACTCTGCTCCGTGGAGGAAATAAGTAAGTAAGTAAGTAAGTAAATAAGTAAGTAAGTAGGTGTAGGGACCGCGCTGCATGCCGGGCAAAGGCCTTATGCGAAACAGGGCGATAGGGAACAAGCGATCCTTGCTGAGTGTCATCAAAATGTATGTTGTGTGACCCGTCACTATTGGCAAAATATATCGTACGTAATTACACGATTTCATACAAATCAGACATGAAAGAAACAGTGCCACATAAATAGCACTGAAAGTGTATTCTGTAAGCCAGAATATTGGTTTCGGCTGCCATTACAGACCTTCATCACCAACGTAATTCTGCCATGTGTCAAGCCACGGACCTCCACCAAGTGAAGAGAGAGACTGCAGATAGACAAACCGGAGAGCCTGAGTTAAGAAGGTTGGATTACAATGGGAATTCTCGATTTTCAAATTTGACGCCGGGTTGCAGTACTTGTCTACGATCCTGAGAATACGTTAATTATGGAAATGGGTACTATCCCAAAACGCAGTGCCGTTGACTTTAGACAGTTTCTTTGTGGTTATGATATTTGTCTCAATGGTAGTGTTTGTTTATCATTTATTACTGTCGGAGAAGTTTCATTACGTAATTATTGTATTTGTTTTATTTATATTTTAGACAAAGAATGCCAGAGCCATGCTTGGATATTTCTTGAAAATGATATAAATTCATATTTCTAAGTTTTGGGATTTCTAAATTTAAATATAAGACAGTAGAAGTTTAACGACTAAGTTTGCGGCTGTAACAAAATATATATGTTGTCTACAGTGTAATGGTTTTCTTCATAGAGTTTGGTGGTTAGGTCCCAGAAGGTGAAGAAATTAACATACCGAAAGGACATAAGATAATTCCTTAAATGTCAGAACACAATATGGGATAGACATACGACGTGAATATGTGAAACTACTGTAGATTTATGCCAGCATTTCAGTGGACAAAATAAAAGTAACAGGAATAAAATATTAGATAATGATTTATCCTTTACACAATTTTGTGCACAATCGGTACTTATGAGAAAAATTGGAACACATTTCCTGAACACAAATTAGAATTTTGAGTATTTGAATGCCAGAGAAAAAAGGTATTTAGGAAGTGTAATTGTAGACGTATGTATAAGCCAGGTCATATTTGGTGAATGCTTGCTATTTTTCGGTCCAGAATATTTTGTCGTCCTATGTACCAGCTAAAAACCACAAAGTTTCAAATATACATGACTATAATCTTGCCTTGTTTTATATGGGTGTGAAATTGAGTTCCTTGCATTTGAGGAAATAAAGTAGGCTGAGGTTGTTCGAAAAACTTATATAACAAGATATTTGGGCCTAAGCAAGAGACGGTGACAGGGTAATGGAGGAGCTGGAGGAGACTGCATAGTGAAGGTCTTCATGATTTCTACGAGTATTTCTCACCCAACACTATTAGGGTGTGAAACCAAGAAAGGTGATAGGCCGGACAAGAGGCAGGCTTAAGGGAGTGCGTACAGGGTTTGGTGGGGAAACCTGAAGGAAAGGGGTAAAAAAAGGTAAAGCAGTCCCGTTACAGGCCTGGGGTGGCCCAGAGGGTTCCAAGGAATTAAGGTTCCCACATTTCATGACAACGACACAAGTTGGTGGTAAGGTTGTCAGCCTTAGGCACCGACGGCCTTTACCCCCAGGAAATGATCCTGGTACTCATTTCTGTTAGAGGCTGAGTCGATCCCAGGGCCATAGTGCGATCGGAAGGATTTTATGTCAATGAAAAATTCCAATGACACCAGCTGGGATTGAACCAACGACCTTCCGATTTGTGGCACAGCACCTTAACCACTGTGCCACCACGGTCCCCGAAGGAAAGGTGTTACTTTGAATACCTAGGCAAGGGCTGACGAACCTATGGCACGCGTGCCCAAAATGACACGCTGAAAGATATCCTTGGCACGTGACATTCACCGCCGTCCCACTTGTTTTTTTAGTTTATTTTGCCCCACCAGCCTCTCTATATTGTGAATATATATATATATATATATATATATATATCTGTCTGCGTAACAATTGCATATGTATTACAGTTGCCACAGATATACAAATACATTTTTACACAAATTGAGAGATATACGAATTGTTGCCTGGAGATTTTCCACTGACGCGTCAACCTGGCGGTGACTGGGCGAGTACGTGACAGTGGACAAAACGTTTTGCAATCTTCTTTTCAAGCAGGAATTAGTAGCAGCTCCAGTTACTTCCACATTTTGTCCCTTATCGTATTCCACCGGGACGCCTTTATTAGAAATGTAATTATTATACTATACTTTAATTATATTATTATAATATGCAATATTGCTAATAATACTGTAATTGCAATAATAATTATTACGGTAGACTCCAATACCTTATTTTGCTCTTCAAAATTCCAATGGGCACGTGAAAGTATTTCTTCGAAATGTATAGACAGTTTGGGCGCGCGCCCTCAGAAGGTTCGCCGGCCATGACCAAGGCGTAAATGAGCAGACGATATTAAAATGGATGCTACAGAAGTAGGAAGAGGTGGTGTGGGCTCAATTCTTTTGATTAAAAATAGGGAAAAATTCGGGCTGTTGTGAAAATTGTAACGAAACTTTGGTTTCCATAAAATGCGGTGGATTCCGTGACTAGCAGAGAAACTCCTGTAGCTAATCAAGACGAATTGTTCTCCATCGAGTTATTTAGTTAGTACAGGATTTCTCCATCATGGCATATCATAATTGCAGCACATTAGAGCTGACAAACATATCTCTTGTTTGAGTTAAGATTTACGTATTTTTTATCTTATCTCCCAGAATGTTGCAATCTGTCCGAAGACATTCAGTAATCGTGATGACAGACACTAATAATGGCATGTGGGAAATGCATCCAGTGATACATCTCCTATTTAAGTTCAATCACAAATGACTGGGTATGGTGTCTGGGAATGTTGCAGAGTATCAGTTAAATTTAGTTGCTAGATATGCAGGTTAATACCGCTTAAGCCTGCAATTGTAATGTGGTCTTTGAAATAGAGATTTTGCCAGGCTGTTGGGATGATCGTTAAGCTTTAGCCCGTAGATGACACTGTGGTTACACACTTCTTGTCTAACCGACTGCCCTTGTAAGTCACATACTATCACCGCATTCGGCACATATCACGGTGCGTCCGTAATTATCCGTAGCACTTTCGACTGGAATATTTCCAGGATTTCTATATTGGAGTTTGATGCTGTTCCCCACAATTGTATACCATAGTTACGATATGATTATCTTCTGATTCCGAAGATGTTTAACATCTGCACTCGAGGACAAGTATATACGTGTAGAGTGGACAGTGGAATGTTTACGGTTATATTTTGTTTGTACTGTACGTCTGTCTGTACAGACGGAAATATGCAAGAAACCGGTCGGCACGTAGGCCACATATCTCGTGATCTGGGCAGCTTTACTTTAGTTTGTTCCTGTAGGCTGTATATAGTTCGTTTGCTCATTGTTTAGACATAAAAAGTGAGTTGAGTTTTCCATTTGCGAAACTTACCTCATTTATGTAACCAGCAAATCGTGCAAAAAACATACACATAAGACGTTCGTAAGTCTACATGTTTCTGCATGTCACACATGCTATCATCAGGGAGACTTTTCAGTAGCTAACACAACGCCCTCAAAATGGCCCATTGCACAGTAGAGGGTAAAAACAACCGTACGCTAGTACAAGCATTAAAATCCCTGTTATAACACAAGAGTATCTACAACACAAATATTAAAACAATAGTGAAGGTCTGAATGTGGATTTGCTACAGAAAATCTGCTGGGAATTTTTACAGCAATAGGATAGTCTTCACTGCGGCCTTACCTTATGCTGTAGCGATCAAGTCAAGCTGTGAGAATTGCTCACCCTAAGACTCGCCTCTCTAGGGTCTCTTGTAAGAACCAGACTGGAAAGACATCCGCAACAGATGGCATATTAGTTCTAAATTGTTCCCTGTGAGTGTAGTAGAAACTACTTCGGTGAAAAATCTAGATGTTCGGCTGCGGAACACAGGACTGGGTTCAAAAGAGTGTTATGTAAATTGGTCCGGAATGTTTAGGAAAGTCATCAGATTCTTTGACATTAAGCCCGGATTTTTCAAACTATCAACCGGGATATGAAATAATGGGATAGGTTCATACATCGTATCTGGCACCGTATGAAATTTCATAAGCATGCAGAATGGCAAGTAAATGGAAGGCCAGTAGGATCTGTAGGCTTTTCATGCTTATTTTATTTTATTTTACAGATTACAATTTTTCTGCCACAGGGGGCACACGCGATAGTCAAGAAAACATACCCTTGCAAGTAACCTACAATAAACATATCCTATTATCCGCTTTATTAGAAAAATGTTTCTTGAAAAGCCCCCATAGTTAATCTATTAACACCAGAAAGAACTGTAGATTATAAAAACTGCATAAATACCCAGCTAATTATAGGACGCACTATAAATTGTGGTGTTTTGGAGGGAAATGCTTATAAAAATTCGATAACACTAAGAAACATAAAATAACAAATTTAAATAAACACATAATGCGACGTCAATTTCCAGTTTCCTCCGAATCGGTGTTGTGGGCAAGATCCCTTGATTTAGTTACGGGATATTAGACTTTCTTCCTTATCCTTGTTGCAAATTTTCATGAGCAGAGTTGTACAAATTTCCTAAAAATTTAGGAGTCACTTCAAAATTCTAGGAGTCAGAAGGGTTAAATAAAACGGGTTTTATACTGAGAAACCACAAACATTAGGCGTAACCATATAAAATTTAGGCGCCTGGGTGATCTAGGGCACGGTATTTTGTGTACCCCTGTTCGTAGGTATTGCCACAATTGTAATTGTACGTTTTCGTAGCCATAGCTGAACCTAGGTTCACTTATAACAATGCATTTGGCCACAGTGATGATGCATCACTTTTCCTAACACATCCAATTCAAAATCAGTAGGTAGCAACTCTCGCAGATTAAGTTTCCGAAGCTTTGTATTCTTTTCAGATTAATATGCGACAAACAGTTGAGCAAATCGTACGTGTGCACATAACACAGTCACGAACATAGAGAATTGATGTGTAAAGATAATAGGATGAAAAACACAGAAACATCCATATCGAAATAAAGTGAAGTGCGAACTTGATGCAACTAGGTAATTTTATTGATGTATTCTTAGCTCGACATGCTTCGGGCGCATACACCCATCATCAGGAGCATTAGATGTTGAGTTGCAGCATATGGTTTTCTGCACTGAGTTTTTGGATGGGTGGTGGTCTTGAGAGTCGCTGCGTAGGTCGTGTGTACGGTGCGGATGGTGCCTTGCGACGCACGTCGAGTTAAGAATACATCAATAAAATCACCTAGTTGCATCAAGTTGGCATTTCACTTTATTTCATGAGGAAGATGCACGGTCAAACAACTCTCAAAAAACATCCATATCATTGGACGGATTCATACCTGTGGGCGTGTGCACATTCAAGCCGTGAGTAATCCTATTGTGTTCCTTCTTTATATTACGTGTAATTATGAGACGCATCCGGTTAGATAAAACTTCGGTAATTTTCCACCATAACTTTAAACACAAGAAAAAGGCCAACTTACTTCATAACACTTAGGGAAACGAGACGATTGGAGCGAGCGTGTAGTCCAGAGAGGACAGCTCTTCAAATCTACAATAACATTTTAAACATCTTGCCATAAAATAATATGAAATACATCTGGACCTGGATTTGACCTCGGAAACTGATTCAGGTCATTATTATACAGTTCTGGAATTAAAATATAGATAATTACCATAGTCCCCCATATGCGAAAGGCTGGGTTTCCGTGTCAGGTATAACAACATTGAGGAAACCCGCTTACTGATTCGCATGGTTAAAAGCGTTCGGAAAACCTGAGGATGTGCAATTCAGTAAATAATCACGGTGTACCATAGACTCCTACTTATTCTTGGTGTACCTCAGAAGCATTTTAATGCACTATACCTCAATGTCTACATACCGCTCCTAAATAATGCGAATGAAACGCATTTTATTTTTATCATATCTGCAGTAATTTTATTGCTTCTGTTTTCAGCAGTGCCGAAGGCCGCGAAGATATTCTTGTCTCCTCCCCTCCAACGATATTGATGTACGTGAAGAACGACACTGCACTTTTTAGTATTTGATTCAATACGAAAACTGCCCCGTCACTTAACATCTTGCTCGATTAGGATGATAAAGCTTTCGAGCGTTCTGTGGCCCACTACATATGGTTAGACCCATACGTGCCTTCTTTCTTTGATTCCCGAATTCCGTTATGTTATTTTTGTGTCACGAACTGTCGTGACGTTCATACGGCGCTCTCATGTTGCAGTCCCCAATTACTCTAGGACGCATCGCCCCATAACATATTTGCTTTAGAAATCTGTATGAGCTAGACATCATTCCGTTACAGGCTTTCTTGTATTACGTAAACTAACAGACAGTGTTTCTGTAGAAAGTAAGGCAGATGGGATGCATTGTAACAATCCCTACTATTTCCACATGGCGTCATTATGACACGTCATGGGCATGTCACCAGTATGGCGTATCATACTTCCCAATTTTACCGTAGCCACAACATAAATTTAGTTGAAATTTAATTTTATGCACTAAAGTCATCACTTCAGGAGATATGAGAGAATATTGTAAATAACTTATTTTCTATTACGATTGAATTATTATTTTGGATTCAGCGAAAAATATTTTGTCTGCGCCTGTTAGAAGTATGTTGTTTTATCGAATGCCTGCTAACGTAAGTTTAATCTGCACAATTTCGGGACTCTCTGCCAGATGGGAGTGATGATGATGATGATGATAGTGATATTATTATTATTATTATTCTGTTGTTATTGTCTATTGTCACAGGCCTTTTCTTCCTGGTACTTCTGAAACAACGATGATCAGCACCGCTCCGCGCTCTAATTTCAGACTTCAGTACTTTCCTTATTACGTGAGGTGTTCGTAGCTTAGCTGTCTGCTGTAGTGAAACTATTGAATATTTTCCTGGTACAGTTTCCGAATTTTTCTTTAAACTTTTTGTTATTATTCCGGTGGCTCCAGTCATTACCGGTATAATCATACATTTCGTATTCCACATTCGTTGTATCTCTATATATAAACTCTTGTTCTTTAATTTTTTTTTCTGCTTCCTTTTGCGTGTCATTTCTGACCGCAGGCATTGTCACATCTATCAGTGTGAATGTTTCCCCTTTTTTGTTTTTAATTATTATATCTGGCCTGTTTGCTGTAACATCTCTGTTTGTGTGTACTGCTTAATACCATAATACTATCACATCCTCATTTATATTCTCGGTTGGGCGTGTGTGTGTTCCATAGGTCTGTGTTCCGATGCCTAGTGCCTATTATTATTATTATTATTATTATTATTATTATTGTTATTAACACCATCCTCATCATCAACACTACTATTATTGTTATTTATATACAAGGTTTTTGTTGGAAATCTTGAGTTTGTTTACCCCAGCATTGTTTCTCTTAACGTATCATTAGCAGCTGCGTTTTATTTTAGTTTATACCTTGACACATTTAAACTTTGGTTGCATTTCACTGTTGAATTTCTAGTCTTCTTGCAATGCTTTTCTAATACTGGATTTATTGCTGTTGTCAATAATTTTAATACCTTCCATTATTGTTATTATTAGCAGCAGAATTAGTAGTAGCAGCAATAGTAGTAGCAGTAGCAGTTGTAGATAGTTTTGAATGCGGAAACTGCACACAAAGCATTCAAGAAGGTTCTCACTTGACTTTAAGTCCTCATAGTTTAGTGGCCTGTGACAGTGTGACATCATACACAGCGACATATATCATTTGTTTTATGAAACAGACCTAAGGGCACGGAATCTTCTTCCTGGAAAAGCCGTGAATGATGTCACGTCTTGCACACTCTTGTTTTTTGGTACGTTCAGTAGAATCGATGAGAGGAGCGTATGAATATACAGCACTGCTGGAATGGTAGTAGATAGGACACAAACCGAATAACTCGAATTAAAACCTGTATCTTTGCCATTTTGCCCACCAAGACCTAAAATGAGTACTAGCCGGAGATTCAACTTGGGCTTCTTAGGTGATGAACCGGTAACTGACCGCCTTAGATATTAACCGCCGGCTTTTCACCCCAGAGGGTTTTGTGAAGTTCAGTGGTGGTCGAATTGCTTTCTGTTTCAATCTGGTAGTGTCTGGAAAGAAGAGACTTGTGCATTTTTTTAAATTATAAATAAACTTGTTTTTATTAACGGAGCCAGGATGGCGCAGTTGGTGAAATAACTAGGCTACGGGCAGAATGATTCGTGGTTCGAGTCCGGCTAGAGGCAAAACTCTCCTATAGAAGCTCCAGACCGACTCTGCGACTGATGCAGCCTCCTTTTCAATCGGTACTGGGGTTCTTTCCTTGGGATAAAACGGCCAGGGTGTGATGTCGACCGCTTATCTCCATCTAGTTCCCTATCCGCCTTCATGATGTGGACAGGCACAACTTTACCTTGTAACTTTCGTAACTGAGTGGGAAGTAAAATTCGTTCAGTTAGACTCACTAATTACAAGACAAGTAAAACGAATCTACACTGCACTTAAAGACTCATTTCGTACCTTATAGAGAACACAAGCATACTTCATTAGAACAAGACGGGCAGAGTACGTATAAACCTAAATTTGAGGCGCGTTCCTGTAACCTGTGTTGCCGTGGAAAAGCAACCAGTATTACGTATTCTGAGGGTAGCTCTGTAGCCTTACTTATCCAGCATGCAATGCGCATGCGCCATTCTATAGTGCCATCAGTAGCCTGCCTGCATCTACCGTATTTTTCAACATTATCTCTTAAACGACACTTTTCGAAAAAAAAAAAAAAATTACTGAACATAAAATATTTAATTCGTTTTTCTCTACAAATTTATCTGAAATAATTCTGATTCTAAGAAGAACTCAGCTAGTTATTATCATAAATTTACACACGCCTTTATTTTAAGTACAAGCTATTCTTGTCTTATTTTAATGAAACGTGGATATTCTTGACAGATTTTTTACGTTTTGTTGACCGTGCATCCTAATACAATGATAGTCTTTTTTTACCAACTTGATGCACAAATTCTTTATTTCAATACATTTATTACATTCCTCTACATGTTTCGAGCACTATTGTGCTTATTTTCAGTAGGACAATCGTATTAACACACCATCTGGTATCGTCACTCTCTTTAGATGACTGTTCAGTACACAGGTTACGACAGGACTCGTTGGATTCCAACCAGTCCTCTCGTAACCTGTGTACTGAACACAGTTTTGAAAAATACTCAAATAGCAAATTGTATGAAAATCTTTCCAGTGGGAGCTGATTTGTTTCATGCGGACAGAAAGAAAGACAGACATGACGAAGCTTAAAGTCGCTTTCCGGAATTTTGTGAATGCATATGAAAACCAACCGGTGAATGTTGTCCAGGGAAACAGAGAATCATGTGAAACAAAAATGAACAATTTTAATGCATATACCGCGTATCTTCATATTGCGTTTATTACAACCAACTAATGCACAAATATCTATCACAATATTTTCTCTTTCTATAATGTTCACTCCTACATGTCTCGACACCTGTGTGTCATCATCAGGGAGTTTCAAAACTTGTACTTCGATAAGTTACATAAGTTCGTAGAATTAAAACTGCTAAAACTGCAACATTATTAGATAAAAATATTATTTGGTCATCGCTGAGTAATACAATATAGTCTGAGCGACATTACAATATCTTGCGAAAGCAGTGTGTTTACGTGGCTGCATATAACATTTTTTTGTTACTTTTGTTTGTATGTTGGTCTGGCATGTTTTAATTCTAAGAAAGTATGTAGCTTAGCGATGTACAAGTTTTGAAACTCCCTGATGATGACACAGAGGTGTCCAAACATGTAGTAGTAGGCATTATATGAAGAGAAACTATTGTGATATATATTTGTGCATTAGTTGGTTGTAATAAAAACAACGAATGGAAAATGTTGAGGTAAAATTCAGAATTCTCGGAGTTAAACATTCTGTTGCAAGAAATAACCACTACAGTTTAAAGGGTTAGTTTTGGAAAGTACTGTACTTCATGCTGGCCTTGCGCTCGAGTGGTTAGCACTCCTGCTTCTTAGTGGAAGGCTCCTGGTTTTTCTGTCTAGTCTGGCAAATGTCAGGGTAGTAGGAGGTACTTTAAATTAGAATACCGTCGTCTCATTTTATAGCCCTTACAATTTATACTTGTAATTCGACGTTGCGTGTTACAATCAAATTCCAGGACTCTTTCACTATCGGCGGATGTCGACGAAATTCGATGTCTTTTTACCGACATCGGATCATGCTTGACATAATTACTGAGATTTCGTGCGTGAATGCATTGACACTGGAGTGTCATAAAATACGTGAATGAGATAAGTAATTTCACCTTAGCGGGTGCTGGCACTGTCACCGGTGTGTGTGTGTGTGTGTGTGTGAGGAGATACATTGTTCAGATAAGACCATAAGCTGCGATTACAAAACGCCTGCTTGTATGCAACCCACGTATAAGTGGCATTTTCGTGCGGGCGTGCTAATAACTGATTTATGACCGTGTTCTGTGCAGTGAACTCTATGGTTTGAATTTTCAGCAGCCGTAGTTGCAGATATGTTTATATGGATTCGAAAATACATTACTATATAAGGAAGAATCTAACATGTTTTTCTACAGTTTTTGTTGTTTTCCACTCAACCACGCATTTCCTCACTCAGTACGGTAATAGAACCACCATGAGCAGTGTGTAATATCCGCTTCATATCTGGTATGAATTCCGACAAGACAGTATCGAATTTGGTGCTTACTCACGAGCAGATAACAAGCCCTGTACTTTTGTAAGTTCCGGATATATGATGCATTCGGTACGAAATCCGCCTTGTGTTATAAGATCAAAATCCTTCAGACACTTTATAGTCTATCCACTCCTATGTGACCTGAAGGAAAGAGACCAATTGGGAGACCCAGGCCTAGATGGGAGGATAATATTTAGATGGATCTTCAGGCAGTGGGATGTGGGGGGCATGGACTGGATCGAGTTGGCTCAGGATAGGGACAGGTGGCGGGCACTTGTGAATGCGGTAATGAACTTTCGGGTTCTCTAAAATGCGGAGAATTTCTTGACTAGCTGAAAATCTGTTAGCTTCTTAAGAAGGACTCTGCTCCATGGAGTAAATAAGTTAGTATCCACTCAGATGTTCCCTTCCATGGACACTCTAACCCGTCTCTCATTATCACCATACACCACAGTAATTTCAGCACTGCAACAATCAAAACGCCTAGAAACGTGTCGTAAAATAAATACAGAATTAGGTCATAAATTTTGCGTGTTGCAATAACTGCTTGCCGCTCAGACTGTTGCTGTTAACGTTGCACGTTTTGCAGCTAAGAATGGCCTTGATGCCCGCTGCCATGCTGGATCGAGTTCTGGCCGTCTTCTCGGTGAATACCTTCCTGCGATCAGATTGACCTCGGGTACAGTCAGGCACACAATGTTGGAAGCATTACTTTGTGTATGGAATTTCAAAGCAATAACAACGGAACTGAACAGAAAATAACTTACGTAGTTCATCCATTTAACATTAATACAACATGGGTAAGATGACTGGTGTATAACAGTTTAATTATTGCGTCTAAACTAAAATTTCCTGTAGACTATTTGTACGGCTGTACGGCTTACTGTCTCTTCCTTGTAATTCGTCCCGAAAAATTGACTGCCATTAACATTGCTATTTGGGATAAAATGTTTACTAATAATGATTACAGAAGAAGAAACGTGTAACAAACGATGAAGATTGGAAAATTAATACTTGTAATGGGCGTGTACTACAGAAAATCTTGTATGAGCAAGCACAGCCCTGGGAATATGCTGGTAGCCATAGGCATAACTTGGCTAATTCGACCGTGGGTATTAGGAGTCAAGGAGTCAGGTTAGAATTATGGGTGCGATTGTCTTGCACCATTCCTTAATATACATACATTCATTCCTTCAATCCTAACTCTACTATTTTTATTTACCCCTCTTCGACTCAGAAGTCCCCCCCCCCCAAAAAAAAACTGTTCTTACGTATAAGAATATTGAGGGGGGGATTTGCCCCCTTTGCTCCCCCATACCAAGCTTAGGCCAATGCTGGTAACCCACCAAATAAAATATTTGAAAGGACTGCACCTACGTCAATGTAATGTGCAGGATAATTTAAATAATTGTAAGCAGGATTGCGCGCAAGGTACTGATACAAATACGACACGTGTCTGAGAATGACGGGTGTCGTTACGATGATTATGAAACTCTCCCTCCCCCCCCCCCCCTTCCCTCAGGAAAATTCAGGTGTAACTCGTCGATTAGGCCATTATTGCTTCCTTTTAAACGTTTTTCAATTCAACGTTAGAAAGGCATTGAAGATACTGGCGGGATGATACAAGAAATCATAAAAACGGAACAGAGCTGAGAAAAATATGTGTGTGGATATGAGATTCACTAACGGAGTCTGAACAGTACTTTTCCAGCAGCAGTAGCGATTGGCAGAGGATTTTGTATATTCAGTGGGTGAGGTCGTCGGAAGGTTTGCACTATACTCGTATTGCTCCATGATTTGTCATAAAAAATCGGACAATATTACAAAACCCCTATGAGAGTAACAATGAGATATTACACACCGACTGTCCACCTGCGGCCTCCCTATTCGCGAACATGTCAAAACCGAACAAGAAATGAACAATTTATCCCACGTACGATAAAATGGATAATGAAAGCAATTGAAGGAATCAGGAAAAGAATCAAGATTTCTTTAATAGGACAGTATATGATTATATATTTTTGAACCATGCTTTATGTATATGAGAGTTTCAAACAAATACACGAAATGCGTATCAACGTAACATCGAGGAGCTTTTGCATATTTACTTATTTGTATGGTGGAAAAGAAAAGAAAAAGTATTAAATATTTCGATTGTGTGTCTGAATTCTTGCCATAATTATCCGGCTTGTAATGCGCATGCGCCATATCATATTGTCATCTGTGGCCTGTCTGACTGTACCATATTTTTTCACATTATCTCATAAAAGACAAGATTAAAATAATATATTGGACATGTGTTTGGATTTTCACTACAAACCGAGTCTGCAAAATTTCTCACTCTACAAAGAATTCAGCGATATATTTTCACAAAGATACTTACGTCTTCATGTAAAGTACCCGTTATTTGCGTCTGATTTTTATGAACCGTAATTTTCTGGACAGATTTTCGAAAAATACACAAATATCGAATTTCACGAAAATCTGCCCAGTGGGAGTCAAGTTGTTCCAAGCGAAGAGATGGACGGGCAGTTAGACACTACGACGCTAATAGTCACTTTTCGCAATTTTGCGAAAATGCCTGAAAAATAGTAATTAAATATGTGTATATAAAATTGTTAAGCAAGAAAACATTTTAACTTCATTAGCATTAATTGTTTTGAAACTCAATTATAACCTTTTCATCAGTTTAATTATTTTATGAACATTTATTAAACCATTAATTTTTAATAATACTTTTCTTAAATATATTTTATTTCATTTAGAACAAATTGCAATATCGGAATTTGTATATGCTACACCTGAACTTCCTACTACTTTCCAGAACGTTTAGGAAGATTAATTGCATGCTGTGCATAAAACACAATTATGTGTACTGGAGACAACACCTCGTAACTCGCGCACAGCCCTTTCTTGTTTTTTGGCCAAGATAGGAAAAATTATATTCCCTCACTTCTACGAGATCAGTGATTTCATTTATCGAATTAAGAAAGTTTCTCGCCACCTGGTAAAAAAGACACCCAGCACAACTCCGCGTGATATTGCAATTCTTCATAATCACTTTCCATATCACGACGAAAAGATTCAAAATGTCCATGATTTCAAATTTTGGCCCATAGAAATTGGCACTGATTCTGCCAGTTTCGAAATGTTGTTTAGTTTCAATGCCGTACGATAAATTTTAAGGTAATGTGAAATGAAAATTATGAATTTTGCCTCCAACTCCTTCAAACGTTTTCGCCACAATACCACTCTTAGAAACAGCCACTGTAAGAGAAGTAGCCTTCACTAAATTACTAAGTACAAAACCCCGTTAAGCGGCTTTTCATTTACTCGTAAATATTTTCTTCAACAGAGAGAATTTCTACCAGTAATAATTAACAGCACTCAAAATAAGGGAACTTCTTCAGCAAAACTACATTTGATATGAAACCACGAGCAGTATTTTCGATATCTGTGTTTTTCTCTGTTGCTACTGAATAGGCTTGAAAATCTGTACTTGATGTTTTTAACTTATCTCTCCAGCCACCGGCGTCAGGCACTCAAGCCACCTGGTTGCTAGTGAGACAGAAATATTTTATCAGTCAACATGACCATGTCACACGACCAACCCCTCTATTTCTTACCCTCTTACTATAAGCGACAACGGTGAATGGCCATGGGGGAAAAATAGGTTTGGGTTTAAAAATTCTCTAAATATCTACCGGCCAAGAGGCAGCCAAAAAACATGAAAGGGATGCATGTGGGTCGAGGGTCGCGGGTGGTAGGGAGATTCTTTTTTTGTCTTTTCAAGAACTTTGGCTTTTCTCCCCCCACAACCATAAAATCTTTCCCACAAACTGTAGAGCACCGGAAGTAAAGAGAAGACTGCAGGACCATGGACTCTTCTTCCAACGTGGGGTAATCATACGAACACAAATTTATTATGCAAGAATAGGGAACAACAACACAATTTTTTTCTATGTACACCGACGACCCCAGAATGTAAGGAGTGATTTTTTGTTGTAATAGTGAATGGAAAAGAAGAATAATAGGCAATAAGGGGAAATAACTCGAACCTGACAAATCTGTAGAGATTTGAGACAAATATGCCCTTTTGATGACAGGAGCTGAACTACCCCTCCTGAAATATCGTGTAGACCTCCATCAAATAGAGTTTCAAAAATGAAAAATGTGTACTATAAAATTGTTTTGTATTTTTCACTGGTTTGAGGTCCTCATCCTTTGCGGAAAACTAGCTTGCATGTTTCAGTAGCTGCCGATACTAGGGGTAGACATGTTTTTAACGCAACAGCACAACACTTATACTTGTTAACTATTGGAGTTAATTAAACAATGATTTTTGTGTTTGCCGTGGTGATATTTCACCCACATATTTTGCTAAGAAAAGCACAAAAATTTTAAATAGAAAATTTAAGACTTTGCCGTAATTGGTCCTCATATACTTAGTCTTACTTCGGCGTCCTATTGGTAACCTTAAACTTCGGGGCTGAACTTTATGGCCTTAGAATTTTGTAAAATGAATGGGAAAGACAGCCGTGGAAATAAAGAATTTGACTGAGAGAATTAGAACGGACTGGCCTCCAGAATTATAATGATCTCGGAAGCCCGTTCATTGCTGATTTTAATACCGGACAGGACGGACACATGTAAATATTTAACAGGGTTCAGAAAGCGAAACTGTCTCCCTGAAAAGTTCTTTCGAAAGTCTGATACCTGAAGCTGGCCCATTCGAAAGCATGTAAGCAAGAGGGAGGGGGAATTAACTGAAATCTGGTAGTAGAATGACACGGTTCAAAGAAGTCATTACAAATGAGGCAAAGTAAAGGATTCTCAGCCAGTAGAATCAGCCTTAATATTATATTAACACTTTATATTCAGACTCTCACGTGATGATTATCAAAGGGTTTTCCCCAACAATTTTCCATACACGTTCCCTGTATTCAGATGCTAGTAACATGTCCATTCACTTACAGTTACATCCCTAAATTTCTGTAACATAACAGTAGTGGGTAAAATGTGTAAGCATCACCCCATGAAGGAGCAAGAAGGATGTGAAGATAACAATCGGTTATTTTAAACATAGGAATTATATGGAGCTGGGTCTTGGGCTTCACACTCTGGTTGTTATATCCTCGATGTCCATTCCGTAGGAAGCCGGGTGTTCCGCAGTCTATCTGAACTTGGTAGCCACAACAAGAAGCGCTGCCCCCAATAGTACGTCACACTACGCCTGGTAGGTCACCTGTTTCAATTTAGATGCTTCTTCTCTCTCCGCGTCTTTCGCGAAATTGCGAAAATCGACTAATAGCTTTGCATTGTCTGGTTGTCCGTCCGTCTGTCCGCGTGGAACAACACGGTTCCCACTGGACGGATTGTCATGAAATTTTGTCTTATGTTTATTGGACCGTGCATCATTTTGATATTGATTAAAAAGAGACAAACTTGATGCCACTTGTTTTATTATTACTTTATTCAGTGCTCAACATGTTTCGGATGTTAATACATCCATCCTCAGGAGCTTGCGACTAATTCGTTGAGTTACTTCATGGG
>Ga0123355_10007241_pt1 | contig 16585 bp, 6 predicted proteins | sample TergutEmb28metaG_3_FD_89872 | JGI IMG/M metagenome (GOLD analysis project Ga0123355, IMG submission 89872) | Embiratermes neotenicus P1 segment gut microbial communities from Petit-Saut dam, French Guiana - Emb289 P1 | ecosystem: Host-associated > Arthropoda: Insects > Digestive system > Gut ...
ATGTAACGGTGAGTGGATTTGAGAGTTTTATGCGTATTGCGAGTTCAGCGGACTTTATTGCTTTTATGCAAGCAGTTGCTGGCAATCCGTATGCGAGTGCTTATCTAACAGCTAATGTATATATGGCTGATGTTAGCATTCCATCGTCAGGTGGCGTGTGGGCAGATGTAGCATTTCAAGGCACTTTAGACGGCAGAGGGTATGCAATAGTCGGACTGCATACTATCGGGTCACTCTTTAGAAGCGTAGGCAATAACGGTGTGATAAGAGGTGTGTTTTTTGACGGACTTAGAGCCACTATTGGTCAGAATAATGTGGGTGTTATAGCACAAGGCAGTTTTTCTGGCTTGATAGAAAATGTAAGAATAGATGCCCCTGCCCCTGATGGAACTAATAGCTTTAGGGGACTTGTGGGAGTGCCTAGTGGCGGTACGGCACGCAATATAGTTGTGATTATAGGAAGTCATGAGGCAACTACCCCGGCGATTCCGAATTTTCGAGTGTTGTGGACAGGGTCTTTGACGCCGCAATGCAATGTTTCAAGTGTGTATTTTTGGTCTCACCGTGGGCAGTCAGCATCAATACTTGCAGGAGCTACATCAAGAACCATAGAATGGATGATAAGCCCAACTAATTGGGGAGCAGCATGGAGTACGGATTTGTGGGATATAAGGAGTGGTCTTGTGCCGACTCCTATAAGATTATAGTTATATATGAAAGACAAGCTAAAAAAATATAGACAAAGGCTGATGTTAGAGGCATTGATTAAGTCCGCTATATTTGGACTGATATTTGGACTAGCGACAGCAGGTGTGCTAGCGACAGTACTTTGGTCAGCCCCTTTTCCGATAGGGCTTATCGTGGCAATATCGACATTTCCTGTAGTGACACTTTTGAGCGGTGGGATAATGTTTTTGCTACTTAGACGCAAGGCAAATCAATCACTCTTACATAGAGTGGATGACCTAGGTCTTGAGCAGAGAGTTATTACATCCGCAGAGTTAGAAAATTGCGACAGTGCCATTGCCAAAAAGCTACACACGGATACTCAAAGTAGACTAGACAGCCTTACCCCAAAGCACCTTAAGCTAAGAGTCGCAAAGCTACCGCTTATTATATTGGCGGTTGTATTTTTGGCGTCGGTGACGATGACTTCTGTTGCTAGTGGGGTGGCGGCAAGTAGACAATCATATCAGAATGGTAACAATGGGTCACGACTACCTTACCTAGACGCCCCTACAGGATTTGTTCATCACTATCAAGATGACGAGCCTTCTATTACTTGGGATGCGGTGGACGGTGCTAACGGATATAATGTAGTAATAATGACACTTGATACAGATGTTGTTGTTTTTCCGTATAGTAGGACATATCGTCCTATGCTGTCAATGACAGATTTTCCGCATGGTCGATTTTTGATGAGTGTTTATGCCGTGGGGGTGCAGAATGCAACAAACAACAGCCTCGCTACGGACTTTATTTTTAGAGTTTTTGCCGACCATGAGATAGTAGCACAAAGGGTTATCGAAGAGCTCCGAGAGGCTATTGACCTTGACGATACGATAAGTCAGGAAGATAGAGACGAGCTTAATAATTATGTTGACGAGTTAGAGACAAGATTGCTAGCGGGATTAGGTCGTATGGCAGCGGTAGGACACTTGAGAGATACAGCGACTCAATTTCATATGCTTTTGGACGGGAGAGGTCCAATAGATATACATTTTGACGCTAATAATAATAGACCACAAGACAATACAACCATAAGAAGAAGTGTAGCTATTGACGGACTTAACTCTACGCTACAAAACATAATAAATGCAGGTATAGAAGATATTGGGATTGCAACTATTCCGCCGATAATTTTTACTGCTTATTGTATCCCTGAAGACGGACCTAGCTCACGAAGAATTTTGCAAAGCTACGAAGGACCTGTTTCGTATAGTTTTCAGGGGTGGGCAAGACGCAGCTGCTACCTTGCTATTAGGGCAGAGTTGCTAGATAGGTACGGTCCGCAAAATGAGTGGATAAGACGGGGGTCGACAAAAATCAGCGATTACCTTACACGGGTAACTAACCCTAACCTAGGAATATTGACTAACGAAGGAATAATGCAAGCAGTTAGTGAGGGTTACAGATACTTTATTGCGGTTTGGGGGATAGAATGCCCCATATGGCTAATGCTTATTAACCTTAGAGAAGAAATCCATACAGCATATGATAATAACAATATTAGCCGAGAGATTAGAGATGTTTTGCTTACAGAGACGCTTGCACTTTATAGTGAGTTAAGGATGATTCCTATAGCACAAAGAGAAAACGAGGACGAGAGACCTTTTCCTGACTTTATGGATGTGTGCCGAGATGTTGAGTGTGGGTATGAAAACACTCGCAACTGTCCGACACAAGGCAGAACTCCGCCTCCGCTACCAACTCCGGGCGGACCGGGTGGTGGTGGTCCTCCGAGTGGTGCAATGATAATGGGTGCATCTGCATATTTGCCTGAGAGGAGCTTTGGGTTTTGTTATTGGCAATATCGTGCGTGGTTACTCGACCATTTAGAATCCCACTTTACTGAGCCAGAGACAGCCCCAGACCCGACAGCTAATCTTGATTGGGCTAACAGAAGACAGGTGTTTTGGATAATGATATTCGAAGATTGGGTAGGCGAGATTTTTGATTATTATCCGTCGTTTCTTCTTCAGGCAAGGATGAACTTAATTTTTAGAGATACCATAATCGCATTGCTTGCACACGGTGAGCCGCCAGAGCCAGAGACTAATCTACCCCCCGACATCAATCTTGAGTATGACGGTGCGCCGATATATGACGGTCAAACCCCATATATGACAGAGTTTGAAAGATATGTGCAATATCTAAGAGACCTACTTGCGACAGGCGAAATATCACCCGAAAGACGAGCCGCAATAGAAAGATTCTTAGAGATGTTAAGGTAGGTGTGGTGTGACCATCACTAACCACTAATTACTACTATACCAAAGGAGAAAGATGAGACTAATATTACCGTTAGGTCTTTTAGCCCTACTAGGTCTACTAGCCCTAATCATCATATATGTCCTTAAGCCTCGCTACCAAAAGCAGGAAGTTTCTAGTACTCATATATGGAAGCTATCACTTCGCTATCTTAAAAAGCGGGTACCTTTTTCGTTTTTGACCCGCTCTATTTTGATAATCTTGCAACTGCTGATAGTGGTGATACTTGCTTTTACTTTAGCAAATCCTGTGATTTCGAGAGCAACAACAGGCGAGGGCGAGATAATAATTGTCCTTGACGCATCTGCGGCTATGAGTGCAAGAGAGGGTGCAAGCTCTCGTTTTGATAGAGCTTTGTCCGAAATAATGGATATTGCCCAAAATGCAAGCGACTCTAGACCTGTCACTATAATCATTGCTAATGATGACCCACAATTTTTGGGAACACCACGAATGACAACCGAAAGCGAGATAACAAATGCCTTATCAGATATAACATACTTTTTGGGTAGTGGCGACATAACGGAGGCTCTTAGTATGGCAATAGGTGTACAAGAGCAAAATCCCGATGCCCAAATAATTTTGTTTACATCTCGTTATCATTCGTCTGCCCAAAATATTACTGTCCGCAATATGTGTAACGGGGAGTGGAATGCAGCAATACTAGATTTTTTTGCGGAGAATGTGGATGGTCATTATAGACTTGTTGCCTTTGTAGCATCTTTTAATCAAGATATAGAGTTGCCTTTGATACTTGAGATAGACGGTAACATTACCGATATTAGGAATATTGCCTTGAGTGGCAATGAGGTGGATGAGGTAGTGTTTGGATATCCTGATTTGAGATTGGGCGGATTTGAGGAAGCTAGGATATTTTTTGATTTTGACGGTATAGGCGAAGATTCCTTTGAGTATGACAATAGTTTTGTTTTGTACAGAGCTGGCAGACGCAATGTGAGAGTGCAACTAGTCGGAATTGCGCCTCATACTCACTTCCTTAATCTTATGCTACACGCCGAGAATGTCCATGTGTCGCTAGCCTCAAGACTTTGGGCAGGCGATGAGACGCCTACAAGTATAGATGACTTTGGCTTTAGTATGACGGGTTACGATATATATATTTTTGTAGATTTTATGCCTCATACTATGCCTACTGATGGAGCTGTATGGCTAATCAATCCTAATATTGCACCGCTTGGCTCTAACTTAGTTTTGGGTCCAGAGTTTATGGTGGACAGATACACCCCTCTTAGTGCAGGACCGCAGTCTGCTACCTTTAGGCAACTAATGCACGGTCAGACTCTAACCGAAAATATCGATGCCAGCAATATAACAGCATCTAGGTATAGGCAGATTATTGCGTCACCGGGGTTTGAGACTATAATGACTGTCAATGACCATCCTGCACTTTTAGCTAGGAGAGGCGATGCAGATAATTTTTCAACAACGGTATTTAGCTTTGGCTTTCAGAACTCTAATATTTCACTAAGATTTTTGGAGCTTTCGGTACTAATCAACAATCTAATCAATTTTTCTGTGACAGAGACTTTGAGTCAACACTTATTTGAGGTCGGACAAAGCGTTACACTCAATGCAAGAGTAGGGGTTAGCGAGCTAGTGATAAGCAACTCTAGAGGTGATGTGACTTTTGTCAATGTCGGGAGCGGAATTGTATTTGAGACAACGACGCCCGGTGACCATACAGTTACAGCGATATTTGGCGATGGCTCATATATCACGGATAACTTTTTTGTCAGAGTTCCTGAGAGCGAAATCAATTTTGGACGGACGGGTGATGCGATTTCTGCACCTACAGGTAACGGCGGAATAATAGGTGGCTTATTTGAGTATGTTGATATTCTTATATTTTTGATAGCGTTGTTTTTGATTATTTATATTATGGAATGGTGGTTGCAATATCGTGAACAATTTTAGCAGGCAATTTAGACCACTTGTAGACAAAGAGGTGATAAGATGACGATTGAGTTTGGCAATCCGCTGTTTTTCTTATTGCTTTTGGTACTAATACCGCTTATAGTGCTACCGATTTTTGTTATGACACGCAAGTCTTATCGCTTTAATCGTGTAAGAGTCACATCTATGGTGCTACATATATTTATTGCGGTATTGGCGGTTTCTTTGATGACGGGTATGACTTTTGTCAATGAGGAATTTGACGGTCGGGACGAGGTAATCCTTGTGGTTGGCGTCTCGGACAGCTTATATTTAGCTAATCCTTCACGACTAGATTTTGGGGACAATCCCGCCAGCGGTACGATAAATAATTTTGTTAGAAATACGATTAGAGAGAGTAACGGCGACCATAGGATGGGTATAGTGGCTTTTGCTAGAGAGCCGATGGTGGCTGTTCCTATGGCGACATCTAACGAGGCAATGTTTGGTGCTTTTCAGCATCAAATGCGTGATAACCGCCCTAGGGGTGAGGCAACTAATATTTCGGACGCATTGATGTTTGCGTATGAGATGTTTGACAATCCAAGTAGTGGCAGGATAATACTTGTTAGTAGCGGATTTGAGACAGACGGCACAGCACTTGCGACAGTTAGGACTATAGCGGCTAGTGGTACGAGAGTAGATACGGTGCAGTTTTCGGCACCCCACGGTGATAATGAGGTGCGAGTAGTAACCGTAGAACTTCCTGACTCTATAGAAGTCGGAATCAATACGCTTGCACAGGTTGTTGTGGATAGTGCGGTAGCAGGTAATGCCACTATAGATGTTAGGGTTAATGGAGTGACAGCTAGTCATCCAGTTGTATTAGATAGAGGTCGGCAGACATTTTTGCTACCATTTGCGGTGACTAACAGGGGCTTTAATGAACTAAGGTTTGAAGTGCGAAGAGCGGGCGACAGCATTATGGATAACAACCGCTACTACACCTTTGTCAACATTGAGGCTGTCAATAGAGTTTTGGTGATAGAAGGCTCTAATGGCGAGGCGGTTAGGATTAGAGAGTTGCTTGCGGACTATGAGCTAGAGGTTAGGGGCGTAGACGATGTTTTGCCCTTCTTGACAGGGAGCAACGACATTAGTGCCGTAATAGAGAATGATATTTTGGCAGGACTTCAGAGATTTGACCAAGTAATGCTTATGGGTGTATCAAGAGATGATTTGGTCAGAGGTGGCGAGTTAGTCGCTTTTGAAGAAGCTCTCAATAGATTTGTATATGTATACGGTGGCGGACTAATCACGACTGCGGGCGGTTATATGTACTATGAGGGTCAAATGGCAGGCACAACCTTAGAACAGATGTTGCCTGTATACGCATCGACAGCAGAGCCACCTATGGGCGTGCTAGTGCTTATGGATGTATCGTCAAGTATGTGGCGTGGTCCGCCCCCTCATTATGGCAACCAGCATGCCGCTACTCATCTAGCACATGAAAGAACTCGTTGGCATATGGGGATTGAGATAATCAATCAAATTGCTGACAATCTCAACCCTAGAGACTTTTTGGGCGTTGTCAACTTTGATAGAGATGCAAGAGTCACTCTTCCGATGACTCGAGTTACAGATACAACACTTATTAGTCAGGCTATTTGTCCTAATTCTGGCAGTAGGCATGTGCCATGGGTTGGTGGTGTGCCAGTAAATACGGGTAATATACACGGAATACCCCTTGGTCTTACAGGTACTAGTTATTATCAAGCATTGCGACAAGCTCAGGCTATGATGGGTGGCTTTAGGGAGGCAGAGATAGGACGAGTGATTATGATAACTTCCGGAAACTTGCGAGATGACATAGACAGCCCTATAGGAGCGATAATAGATAGAATGTATGAAGATAGAGGGATTACATTTTCGGTAACACATGTAGGCACGGATAGACATGCTAACGATGTAAGCGAGGGTAGACCACTTCTGCAAAGTATGGCTGAGCATGGAAGAGGGCAATTCCATGCTATTAGACAAGGTGCAGCGTCTGGCTCAGACTTTGATGCCGTTAATCAACTTATCAATGACGCTGTAATGGACCTAATTGCGATAGAGGCGGGGGAATTTTATAACCCTACAGAATTTACTCCTCATAGAGTTAGTTTGATACATCCTATCTTTGACCAAGTAGCTATCCAAATGCCTGATTTGGGCGGTCACTTTGGCACACGAGCCAGGCATAGCCGTTATGTAATGGTGTCAAGAGGACCGACGGGTGACCCTATATTTGCAACAAGAGGCCATGGCAGGGGGCAGGTAGGTAGCTTTATGATTGACCTTAGAGGCAACTTTAGTTCGCCGTTGTTTGAGGACGAGGGCGGAAGGCGATTTATACAAAATGTCGTAAGCTATCATATGCCGAGTACACCTATCCGTTCTACAGATGATATACGAGTAGAATTTGACAAAGGCAATCTAACTACAGGGTTTAGAGTGACCACCAATATGAATGCGGGCGATACCCTAACGGCAATGGTATTTGCTCCCAATAGCAATACAGGACAGGTAGTAGAGTTAGAGTGGCGTGATGGTGTGGCACACGGTGTGTTTGGGACTGAGATGTCAGGCGTGTTTAGGCTAAATGTATTAAGGCTAAATGCAAGTGGGTCACTAGTCAGCTCATACGATACATTCTTTGGATTTTCGTATTCGTTAGAGTATAAGGGGATTTTTGACAATAGTGTGGGCGAGGCATTTATGCAGGCAGTAGCGGACAACAGTGGCGGAAGAGCGTTGCGACCCTTGCAAGAGATGTTTGGATTTTCGGCATTAGGGACAACAAGGGTATTCAACCCTAGAGTATTATTCCTTATACTGATAATTGTGTTATTTATAATTGACATAGCTATCCGAAACTTCAAGTTTAAGTGGCCGTGGGAAATAGCCAAAGCAAGAAAAGAAAAAATCAATTAGTACAAAAAAAACAACATAGTAGTCAATTAGCTTGACTATAACAGGAGATAACAAACAATGAAAAAGTCAACAAGCAAGGATAACATCGCCGATATGCCACTTGATGCACAGCTAGAATTTTTTGCCAAGCAGTGCGAGGGTATATTTACGCAAATCCGCAAGGATATGATAGGTCAAGACGAAGTAATTATGGGTACTGTTATAGCCATGATTGCAGGCGGTAATGTGCTGCTAGAGGGTGTTCCTGGTGTCGGTAAGACTCGTCTAGTTAGATCATTAGGCAAGGTATTCGATTTACCTTTTAGCCGTATACAGTTTACACCTGACCTGATGCCTGCCGATGTAACAGGTACTAACATAATTGTCAAGGACGAAAAAGGCAATTCGGGCTTTAAGTTTCAGCCCGGACCGATTTTTAGCAACATTGTTTTGGCGGACGAGATTAACCGTGCAACACCCAAAACCCAGTCGGCACTTCTAGAGGCGATGCAAGAGCATAGCGTTACAGTAATGGGTGTATCCCGCAAGTTAGAAGAGCCGTTCTTTGTACTTGCGACCCAAAACCCTATCGAGCAGGACGGTACATACCCCTTGCCCGAAGCACAGATGGACAGATTTATGTTCAAGCTGATAGTTACTATGCCTACCTTTGAAGAGGTGCTTGACATAGTCGATATGACCCAAAAAACTATGGAAGAAACCGCAACAGCTGCCTGTAACGGTAACGACCTTTTGACAATGCGTGCCGCCGCTAAGATGATACCTATCGCTAAGGAAGTAATGCAGTTTGCTATACATCTTAATATGGCAACGCATCCCGATAACAACTTTGCTGCTGATATTACCAAAAAATATGTAAGATTCGGGGCAAGTCCGAGAGCGGCACAAGCGATAATTTCGGCGGCTAAGGTTAGGGCGCTTATGCACGGCAGATACAATGTGTCCTATCAAGATGTAGCAGAGCTAGCCCCCTTAGTATTTAGACACAGACTCAAAGTTAATTTTGCGGCGATTACCAATAGGGTAACCACCGACGATATTGTAGCAGGCATTGTTTCGTCAGTTGCTAGTGCTAGGGGTATAACACTCAAAGGCAAGGATGCCGTTAATGCGTCTGTTATTACCGCTAACAAAGAAGTAGCCGCAACAGCAGAGCCTAGCGACAAAGACCGCAAAAAGAAAGAAAAACAAAAAAAGTAAGGTGCAACTAATCCTAACCACTAATCACTACTATGAAACAAGGTTTACCAACGCACAATATCATCGATGATGACTTTATAGCACGGCTTGAGACTCTGTCAATGCATATGCCTAATCCTATGCAAGGGTTTTTTGGCGGTACACACAGGACTAATACCTACGGGCAGACTGTGGAGTTTGCCGATTTTAGGGACTATAATCTAGGTGATGACATTAGACGCATTGACTGGAATCTATACAGCCGTTTCGAAAAGCACTTTATCAGACTGTATGTAGACGAAAGACAAATGCACATACAAGTGTTTTTGGACTGCTCGGCTTCTATGCAAAATACCAACAAGCAAAAAGGCACAAAGGCTCTGCAAGTAATGGCAATGATGGGTTACTTGGCTGTCCAAAGTATGGACAAAACTACTTTGAGACTGATTAAGGGTGACTTTGCCGATGACCCATGCGGTACGCTAGTCGGCAAAAACAGCTTCTTTAATGGCATAAGCAAGATAGGCGACACCATAACTTTTGAGGGCGATGCAAGCATAGAGGACGCCATACTTAACTGTCAAAATTTGGGTTCAAATGACGGGCTGACGATTATCATATCGGATTTTTTGACAGAAAACAATTGGAAATCAGCTGTAGATTACTTACTGTACCGTAAAAGACAGGTTATGCTTGTGCAGATTTTGACTCCCGAAGAGATTGACCCTATGCAAAGAGGTCGTGTCCAAATGATAGACTCGGAGTCAATCCACATAAATGACGGTAAGAATATGAGAATTCGTCTGACCAAAGCACATCTTAAGGCGTATAAGCGGGCGATAAATGATTTTAGAGCCGATATCAAAACTTTTTGTGACGATAGAGGCGTGATATTTGTAGAGGCAAGGAGCGATGAGCCGATTGAGACTTTTTTAGAAAAACTACTTGAGCTAGAAATGGTAAGATAGGTTTAAGCGACATCATAATTATAAAGGAGTATTACTACAAAACTTATTTAGACACTTAACTTCCGTGGTAATAATATTATAAAACTATGAAAAAGAAATTATTTTTTATAATGTGTGTAATTGCGACAATGCTACTTGCTGTCGTTGGGTTGACTGGATGCGGCGGCACTTCGGTCGAGAGCGTGTCCATTGGTGGCGAGAGTTCTTTTGAGCTTGCAATCAATGAGACAAGGCAACTACAGGCTACCGTGCAGCCTGACAACGCACCAAGTGGCGTTAGTTGGAGTAGTAGCAACACGGCTATTGCTACAGTAACCCATAACGGACTTGTAACAGCTATAAGTGCAGGTAATGCCACTATCGCTGTCACAACAGACGACGGCAATCATACGGCATCTGTAGCCGTGACAGTCAGTGACTTTGCAGTTATTAGCATTGATGTCGGGACAGAATTTATCTTGCCAAGAGGGGTTGCCCGCAATTTGGTAGCTTATGTTCGTGGTGTCCCCAGTCAAAATGTTTTTTGGACTTCGACCGATAGTAGCGTTGTTGTAGTTGGTGCAAGCAACGGTCGAGTCGAAGGTATAACATATGGTGTTGCGACTGTTACAGCAGTCACACTAGACGGAGCGTATTTGGCTCAAGTGCAAATAACAGTAGTGCCGTATGTTGGTTTTCAAAGTGTTGCAGTCTATATGAATGGCGAGCCTGTAACCCGTGGCGGAACAATCACTATACCCGCAGGTTCGGAGTCAGAATTTGTAGCAGTGTTATATCCTGCCGACACTTCTAGCCAAGTATTATATTGGAGACCGGGCAATTCGCAGATTCTTAGTTTTGCTGATAATAGCATAGGCAATGCAGTTGCTACTTCAACGGGATTTGTTGCAAACACCGCAAGGGCAACGGCATTAGACTTGTTTGTAGGCAGAACAGCTGTAGGTACTTCGGATTTTAATTTTACGGTTAATGTAGTGCTACCTGTCACAGGTGTAAGTCTTGCAGGTAGTGCATCTTCGGCAGTTGTTACTGCGGAGACAGCAACTCTCTTTGCTCAAGTGCTACCACAAAATGCAACTAACCAAGCATTGATATGGTATTCATCTAATCCCGAAGTAGCCGAAATGATGTTTGAGAATGCATCAGAGCTTATTCTGCATAAGGTCGGTCATACTTATATTACAGTGACGACTGCGTGCGGTGGTTTTACGGATACTATTAGATTTGAGGTGACACCACATATTCCTGTAACGAGAGTAGAGATATTAGGCGACGAATATTTGGATATGGTGGCACATGATACTCGTCAGCTTTGGGCTACAGTTGTGCCTGCTTTTGCGACTGACCACACCATAACATGGGCGTCTGACAATCCAAGTGTTGCTACGATAACCGAAGAGGGACTAGTTAGAGCAGAAGGGCGAGGCACTGCGATTATCACGGCAAAAAGTGCGTGCGAATTTAGTGATGATGCGGAGACGCATAGCATAACTATTACGGTAACACAACCGTACCCGAGTCAAATCAGCTTTAATGATGATACAATTACTCTCTATAGAGGTATTCCTAATTACCTAAATTTGAGAAGCTATGTAACAGTAGGTCCTGCTAATGCAATACCCGAATATAAGATTGTTGAGTGGGAGCTACTTGATAATGGTGTAAATTATTTTGATATAAATGCAAGCACGGGCATATTGACGGCTTTAGGCACTCAAGGTACGGCTACGATACAAGCAACACTTCTTGTGTATCCCTATCCTTCTGCTACAGCGACAGTAACGATTTCACATTTTCCTGAACCACCTATGGGTATAGCTATAGTTACTGTACAGGACTTTTTGAATATTGGTAACACAGCAATATTTGGACCTAATGCAATGTCATTGACTTATTACTTGATGAATGATATTGATTTTGGTCTTACCACAGCCGTAGCCACAGCGTCAGCGATTTCTAATATTAACAGCTTTGGGGTTCTGGGAGGTGTAGGCACAACCTTTGACGGAACACTTGACGGTAGAGGCTTCTCGGTCAAAAACTTTAGAGTTTATAGGATGGGTTATGCTAACGGCGGGGGACTATTCTATCATCTTAACGGAACTATCCGCAATATCGGATTCGAAAACTTCTCTATGATAGACACAGGTAGAGTCAATGGTTTTATCGCTACAGTAGCACACGGCAATGCAAGGATAGAAAATATTTATATCTACAATGGACGCTTTAATCATTCACCATCCGCAGCGTGGGCAGGTACTCGTCATGGATGGCAAGCAGGATTAGGCAGCAGGCCGGGATTATTATTCGGCACAATAGTAGGAGCACCTACTATACGCAATATCGTTGCTGATTTTCATGATGTTGATGCACGCACATTCTTGATAGCCCATAATCCGGGGTCGGTTGTTGTCGAAAATGTATTTTTTGTAGCTAATAATATTAGGGTTAATTCGGCTGGTATGCAAGAAAGAGCAACAAGAGATTTGCCTGCAGGAGCTTTTGCTATGAGTGCAAGCAATGCACGGTTTAGCAATGTGCAGACCTTTATGACGGCACAGCTTGCACAGCAAAACTTTTCGGCATTACCTTCTGCCCAGTGGGTATTAGGAGCAGGGCAATTACCACGCCTAAGACGACTAGAGACAAACCTTGTCGTGCCTATAACACAAATCAATATAGCCGATGTAACAGGAGTTGAGATTGTTGGCGGTACTGATATAGCTATCCCGCTATCTCGTACGCTTAGAGTAAATCTTGAGCCGTACTATGCATCTGCCAGACAAGTGTACTGGACATCTAGCAATCCTCAATATATAGCTGTGGATAGATATACAGGTGTTATTACGGCTGTTGCTGAGGGTACATCTACTATTACCGCAAGGGCAATCAATCAGCCTGCAATTTATGCGGAGATTAGCGTTGAGGCAGTTGTGCGAGAGTACGCAGTCCAAAGCCTTGATTTGCCGTCAGCCATAAGAATTGTCAATGGTGTAAGTGGGGTATCTAATACATTTACTTTTGGACAAAATCTTGCCACACCTAACTATGCTAATGCGTGGATTGACTGGATTTTCTGTACGCCTAATATAGTTAGGGTAGGTAATAACAATACAACAATGGGTCTATTTGGTGCAATAGTAACACCGATAGCTAATGGCGGAGTGGTTACGGCGACAGCGACTGTGCGTGGCACAAGTATATATGCAACTACCCAAATCAGAGTAGAAGACTTTACAGGTACTAGGTCAATCGGACTAAGCTATGCAAGTGACTTTGATTGGATTCATAGCAATCTTAACCGCAACTTCCATTTGACTCGCAATATTGACTTTGGTGGTGAGCAAGTCGGTCACCCTGACCATAGGGGCAATGCAGTCGGCGGAGTTAGGCTAGTGGGTAATGTAGGTCATATCGGTACAGAGTATGGTGGACCTGCCACAGGTACAGCCGCAATATTTACCGGTGTGCTTGACGGGCGTGGTTTTGCAATGACTAACTTTAGTATGACAAGAAACTCTGGAGTTGCTACAACTAATTCTGGTGGCGGACTATTTAATCAACTTAGCGGAACAGTACGCAACCTAGGCTTTATTGATTTTGATTTCCATGTAACTTATCAAGCTGCTGGACTTATAGCTGGAGATGTATTAGCAGGAGCTATTATAGAAAACATCTATATAAGAGACGGCAACTTTACTGCCCCTGGGGATGGTGGCATTGGTGACGATAGACCCCAATATAATTACCGTTTCCGTAGTGGTGGCGTGCTTGTCGGAAGAATGAATAATATAGGCTCTATTGTGCGTAATATAGTAGCGGATGTTAGTGCCCAAACAAGTATTGGACTAATCGGTGCAAGCTCTAATACTACTGCACAAAGCTACTCTAATCTATTCTATATCAAAGACAACCTTATGGAAGTAAGTGCTGGCTCAAGAGTTTATGACACTTTCCCGATGGGTGCATTTATTTCGGCGAGAGAAGGCGATCTTGACCATAATGCTTCTACATGGACTAATGCGTATACCTTTTATAGAGAGGATATTGCAGAGCAGTATTTTGGTGCATTGCCAAGCGGATATTGGGATATATGTACTGACGGAACAAGACTACCGCAATTGAGATGGCTTGATGTTGCTGTAAGTGTAACTAATCCAGATAACATTACAGTTGTTCAGGGTAATCCGTATAGGCTACCTATCACCGTTGATGTGCTTTATGGAGATGGCATAACTCGTCCTAGAGATATTGTGTGGACGCACAGCATTGATACTTCTGAGCCAAATGTCTTTACTGTTACTGGCGAGATTTATGAAATGTCAGTTAGCTTCCAGGTTATAGTTATTGCCCGCATCTATGCCGAGGATGTCAGTATAGAGGGAGATTCAATCATCGACCTAGAGGCAGGAGAGCGTAGGCAGCTTGTAGCGGTGTTTACACCCTATAATGCTTCTGTTGTTGATGTGGTGTGGTCATCTAGCAATGAGACTGTCGCTACTGTTGACCAAAACGGTGTGATTTCGGCAAGGTCAGAAGGCACTGCCATAATAACTGTGACAGCATTGCATGGTAGTGGTATTACTGAAACCGTTACGGTTAATGTAGAAGGCGGACAAATTTTGGCTGAGCTTAGAGTAGAGTTTGAGCAAGGCGATATAATACTAGTTACCGGAATGACTCAAGAAGAATTCTATCAAGCTGTGACTGATGCACTCAAAGTCAGTGCGATGTGTGGGCAAGGTAATGAGTATTTTGGTGACATCAATATCAATTACACTAACTTTGATACCTCCGATTGGAATGCCCCTGGTGAGCGTACGATTACTGTATCCATAGTCAATGCCTTAGGTGAGACCATCACAGCACAGTTTACAGCATATATAGCCTTTGCAGTAAGAACTGAGGCAGATTTGCGAGCAATAAACGATCATATCGACCTAGAAACCAATCGCCTAGATACAACCATATTCTTGATGAATAACATTGCATTGACCACTGCATTTAATACTCCGATAGGTGCTACAGGAGTTTCTGGCAATGTAACAGGTATACCGTTCACAGGAGTTTTTGACGGCAATGGCTTTAGCATTACAAATATAAACGGTATTCCACCAGGTAATGCAACAGGTATATTGTTCTTTAATATAGGAGAAGGTGGAGTTGTCCGCAATCTAGGAATAGTAACTGTTGCAGGGGCTAATGGAGCTAACGCAAACGGACGCCACAACATAGCATTACTAGCACACACTAACAACGGACTAATCAAAAATGTGTTTGCTATGGGAGCTATCAGAACAGGCAACAACAACCTAGCAGGACTTGTAAATACTAATGGTGCAACAGGTATAATAAGAAACTCTTTCAGTACTGTAAGGGTAGTTAGAACTGGCGGTGAAACTGCTCAAAGAACTCGAGCTATCGCCCGCAACAATAATGCTGGAGGTCAAATAACGAATGTGTTTGTTGACGGAACTGTGTCAGAAAAAGTAAGGATATTGGATGGTGCTAACCCAGCTCTTGATGCTAACATACTACCAACAGCCCAAATGCAAGACCCTGCTACATTCCGAAATGCAGGCTGGGACGAAAACATCTGGTACTTAGCCAACGGAGCATACCCACAACTTAGACCAAATTCATCAATTTAACAAGTCACTCGCTATGTCAAATTTCTAAACAAAATACCTTAGCAAATCGTCTTTATCTACAGTCTAATACCTCACTTGAATATTCAGGTGAGGTTTTTTTAATTGTCTTGCTAATTGGTTATTGTGTAAAATGATGAGCCGATGTGTAAAAACAAGAATATATTAGTAATAAAATCATGTATCGGCAAGTATACTTTATTGAGGTATTTTGTCGATGATGTTTAAGAGTAAGTTAAAAAGAATAGTCACGGTGATGCTTGTTATGGCACTCGCATTGAGTTTTGTCATAACCTTTACAGGGTGTAGAGGACTTAGTGATTTGGAGCGGCGTGCTAGGACGCTGACCAATTATACAATTGTGGCGGAATTTTGTCCCGACGCTAAGACAATAACGGCTACACAAAGGGTTGACTATATCAATAACTATAATATTGAGCTACATAATTTGTATTTTCATTTATTCGGTAATGCTTATAGGCAAGGAGCAAGATTTTCGCCTGTAGGAGTGACAGAGGTGGCGAGGGCTTTTCCTAATGGCGAGTCTTTTGGTAGTTTGACCGTCAATAGCGTGAGTGTAGGTGGCAACTCAATCGGGGTCAATATCGGCGGACAGGACGAGGATATTTTGATTGTAGAATTTGGGCAGGGACTTATGCCCGGTCGCAGGATTGTTGTTGAAATGGAGTGGACATTGCAGCTGGCTAATGTGCGTCATCGTTTGGGCTGGGTGGAGAATACCGTAAATCTTGGCAATTGGTTTCCTATAGCCAGTGTTTGGGAGGACGGGGCGTGGCACGCTAATCCTTATTATAATATGGGTGACCCTTTTCATACAGAGCTTGCTAACTTTGATGTGAGTATAACTGTTCCGCACGGGTGGGTTGTGGCATCATCTGGCTGTTGTGAGAGTGCTGACCTTAACGGCGA
>Ga0123355_10007242_pt1 | contig 16584 bp, 15 predicted proteins | sample TergutEmb28metaG_3_FD_89872 | JGI IMG/M metagenome (GOLD analysis project Ga0123355, IMG submission 89872) | Embiratermes neotenicus P1 segment gut microbial communities from Petit-Saut dam, French Guiana - Emb289 P1 | ecosystem: Host-associated > Arthropoda: Insects > Digestive system > Gut ...
GAAAACGCCGGAAACTTGACCGGGGCCGTTGCCGCCTACGAAAGAGCCATCGCCCTGAACTCCCAGTTAGGCGACGCCCAGCGCGGGCTTGAACGGGTACGGCAGACATTGTCCCGGCTATAGTTACCGTTCGTGCTTTTTTCCGTCTATACTCTGGGCTGTAAGCTAAATCAGCTTGAGACCGAGGCCATTACCGGGTCTTTTTGCCGGGAGGGTTTTGCGTTTGTCCCTTGGAGCGGGGCCGCGCGGGGTTCCGCAGAGCCGTGGCTTATGGTGGTCAATACCTGCACGGTTACTTCTATGGCGGAGCAGAAAGCCAGACGCTTTATCCGCAAACTGCTCAGGGAACACCCCGCGATGTGCGTTATTATCACCGGATGCTATGCCCAGATGGAGCAGTCCGCGCTTTCCGCGCTGGAGCCCACCGCCAGTTTCCCCGGACGGCTCTTTGTCATTCCCGGTGAAAGCAAAGACCGCCTCCTTGATTTGCCCGGTTTCCTTGCTGGCGCGGCTCAGGCTACGCTGCCGGGGCTTATTGCCTCATGGCTTCAGTCCCTTTCGCCCGGTTCGTTTTCGCAAGGGCAGGAGGATGGCGCTTTCCGCCTACAGCCGGAAGATTTCGCTTCCCACTCACGGGCCTTCCTTAAAATTCAGGACGGCTGCGACCGCCGTTGCGCCTATTGCCGGGTAAGTCTTGCCAGAGGCAAAAGCCGCAGTCTTGGGGCCGAAGAAGCCCTTGCCGTGCTAAAATCTTTGGAAGAACGAGGGTTTGCCGAGGCTGTCATTGCCGGGGTGAATATCACCCAGTACCGGGACGCGCGGGGCGTAGAGCTTGCCGGGCTTCTTGGTTTTCTTCTGTCGAACACCGGGGCGATACGGCTCAGGCTTTCTTCGATTGAACCCGACTGGCTAATCCAAGACCGCGCGCTTGACTTGACTCAGGCGCTGGCGCACCCAAGGATACGGCCTCACTTTCATCTTTCCGTGCAATCGGGAAGCGCCGGGGTACTTGCGAAAATGGGGCGGCTTTACGCTCCGCAAGACATAGAAAAGGCCGTGGCGCTGCTTCGTTCTGTCCGCGGCGATCCGTTTGTGGCCTGCGACATTATCGCCGGATTCCCCGGAGAAACCGAAGAGGACTTTGAAAAAACTGTTGCGCTTTGCCAAAGCGTGGGTTTCGCGTGGATTCACGCTTTTCCCTTTTCGCCCCGGCCCGGAACCGCCGCATACGGCTTTACGGAAAGGGTAAGCGAAAAGACCGCCGCAAAAAGGGTGGAACAGCTTACCGCCCTTGCCCGCAAGGGCCGCCGGCAGTACATTGACCGCTGGAAAGGAAAGGAAGTAGAAGCCATTGTCGAATCGGGCAAGGACGCGGGCCAGCGGATGATCCCGGCGGTTTCGGAAAACTACCTTAAACTGCTTGTTGATTGCGGCAAAGGGCCAGCGCCAGCCCCCGGCAGCCGCATACGATGCCGGATTCTCTGCGAGCAACTGCCTGAGAATTCCCGCTTTGACGCAATGGCGTGCGAAAGCCTGCTTGATTGCCCCGGCCCTCAAAGTGTGGTATAACTATCCATGCCCCTGTCATGGAACGAAATTAAATCCAGAGCCGCCGCTTTCGTTAATGACTGGAAAAACAAGGCTCCCACCGCGCGGGAAGAAGCAGATGCCCAGTCGTTCCAGATTGAGTTTTTCAACATATTCGGCGTAGACCGGAAAAAAGTGGCTGTTTTTGAAAATAAGGTAAAACTCTACAGAGACCGCCAAGGGCTGTTTGGGAATGATGCGGCCCCTGCCGGTTACATAGACCTATTGTGGAAAGGCCATATCCTTATAGAAATGAAAAGCCCCGGCAAAGACCTTGATAAAGCTTATGAGCAGGCAAAGGGGTACGCGCTTGCGCTGGACAAAAAAGATTTTCCCAAAGCCATACTGATATGCGACTTTTCCAATTTTCATTATTACAACCTTCTTGAAGACGGCAAGCAGTACCGCTTTCAGTTACAGGACTTGCTGGAACACATAGAGCTTTTTGGCGGCCTTGCCGGTTACAAAGAAATCGACCCCTTCAAGAGCTGGGACCCGGTGAATATCGAAGCTGCCGTAAGAATGGGCGAGCTTCACAAACGCCTGAAAGAAACCGGCTATTCGGGGCATCAGCTTGAACTGTACCTTGTCCGGCTCATGTTCTGCTTGTTTGCCGATGACACCGGCATTTTCGAGCCGCCAAATCTGTTCAATAGATATATCATTGAGCGTACCAGCGAGGACGGAAGCGATCTTGCCTTGCATATTCAAAAAATATTTGAAGTGCTGAACAAGCCGGTGGCCTTACGCCTTAAAACCATCGACGAGCAGCTCAATCAGTTTCCGTACATCAACGGACAGTTGTTCGAGGAGCAGCTTGAATCCGCCGACTTCGACCGCCCTATGCGGGACACGCTGATTGAATGTTGCGCCCTTGACTGGAGCAAAATATCGCCCGCTATTTTCGGAGCCATGTTCCAAAGCGTGATGAACGATGAACAGCGGCACGACATTGGGGCGCACTACACAAGCGAAGAGAATATTCTGAAATTGATTCGCCCCCTGTTCCTTGACAGTTTGCGGGATGAGTTTGAAAAACTGAAAAAAATTTCCCCAAAGGCGTCAAAGGCGACTTCTTCGCAGCGTGAGCGCCTGTGCGCGTTTCACAATAAATTAGCCGCCCTTACGTTTTTTGACCCTGCCTGCGGGTGCGGAAACTTTTTGGTCATTAGTTACCGTGAACTGCGCCTTTTGGAGCTTGAGGTTTTGGAACTGCTGCTAGGTAAAGAACAAGTCCTTGACGTGCATGGCGAAATCAAGGTGAATGTAAACCAGTTTTTCGGCATAGAAATTGAAGAGTTTCCAGCGCAGATAGCGCAAGTTGCCATGTGGCTGGTTGACCACCAGATGAACCTGCTTGTCCGTGAACGCTTTGGGACGTACTTTGTCCGCATACCGCTTACTGTTTCCGCTTCGATTCATCACGCCAACGCCCTGACGATTGACTGGGAGAGCGTTATTCCCAAGGCGGGCCTGTCGTACATCTTGGGGAACCCGCCGTTTTTGGGCTCTCGAATTATGAATAGACAACAAAAAGCAGAGGTTGAGAAAATATTCAATGGTTTGAAAAATTTTGGCGACCTTGATTATGTTACTTGTTGGTACAAAAAAGCCGCTGAATATATACAAGGCACAAAAATTGAATGTGCGTTTGTTTCAACTAACAGTATTTGCCAAGGTTTGCAAGTTCCTATTCTGTGGCCTGAGTTGATAAACAGGTATGGCGTAAAAATTAATTTCGCACATCAGACATTTAAGTGGAGCAATGAAGCGCGAGGCAAGGCGGCGGTTTATTGTGTGATAATCGGGTTTGGGCTTGCGGACAGAGATGAAAAGAAGATTTATCAGTACGCAACTGTTACAAGTGAGCCAGTAGAAACTGCGGTGAAACGCATAAATACATATCTTGTTGAAGGAAACAATGTATTTATTATAAACAGAGGAAAGCCAATATGTAAAATACCAGAAATGAATTTTGGTAATATGCCCGCTGATGGCGGAGAATTTTTATTTGCTGTAGAAGAAAAAAATCAATTTTTAAAGAACGAACCAAATGCTAAAGAATATTTTAAGCGTTTCATTTCTGCTCATGAATTTTTGAATAAAGGCAACCGATGGTGCTTGTGGTTAGTTGATATAGACCCCGCTGAGCTTAAAAAATTAAAATTGGTTTATGGGCGAGTCAAAAAGGTAAAGGAAATAAGAAAAAACTCTGCAAGGCCGTTTTTAGCAGAGGTTCCACATTTGTTTGCGCAGATAACACAGCCAAAAGGGAAAGACTATATTCTTATACCACGTCATTCATCTGAAAATAGAAAATTCATACCGCTTGGCTTTTTTACTTCAGAAAATATCGCTGCTGATAGTTGCCTTATCATTCCTGACGGAACACTTTACCATTTTGGTATACTAACATCTACAATGCACATGGCGTGGACTCGGTATGTTTGCGGAAGATTGAAAAGTGATTACCGTTATTCAAAGGATATTGTGTATAACAATTTTCCGTGGCCCAATCCAACAGAGAAACAGAAGGCTTCTGTTGAGAAGGCGGCGCAAGATGTTTTGGATGCTCGTGCAAAATTCCCAAATGCCAGCCTTGCGGATTTGTACGATCCTGTTGCGATGCCTCCTGTTTTAGCCAAAGCCCACCAAAAGCTGGACAAGGCTGTGGAGGCGGCTTACGGGCGCTCTTTTGAGGATGACAGCCAGAGGGTTGCTTTTTTGTTTGAATTGTATCAGAAGCTGAGTGGGGAGTTGTTTGTGGAGGGCGGGAAGAAGGGGAGGGGGAGATGAATCTTAATCATATCATTGACGGTATTTCTGCAATTGCCTCTTTGGGTACATTAATTCTTATTGGAATTGGCTTGGGGATATGGAAAATTCAACTGAAAGGAGAAAATAAATTCAAGCTATCTCTTGATGCGTTACGAGAATTAAAATTAACTTTAATTGCTATTGATGATTATAGGAACCCACTCTATTTGGCAAATGAAATACATGATGCTTATAGCAAGAGAAACAATGGAAAAATACTTGATGATAGAAATGATAATGAGAGAAAGCTAGCTCAAAATTATGCTGAAAACGACAGATGGAACAAAATTATAGAAAAATACTTAATTTTTGAGGATATAGTGTTAAGGTTTTCTATTTTGATTGATAATTATGAGGTCGATTTAATAAATGGCAAACGGTTAAAGGATTACCTTATTGATATAAGAAATAATAGGATTAAAAAGGAATATGCTGACATAGAACAGAAAAAACTAGATAATGCAAGCACAGAAGATCGAATAAAATATTGGGAAAAGCATAGAGATGAAATTTCAATAATTGATGCTGTTTTGTTTCGCTATGATAAAGATAGCGATATTTTCGGCAAAGGCCTTGAGCAATACCTCGTTGAATTCAACAAGAGACTAAGGAAATATATAAAATGATTGGAAAACCTCCTCAAGGAGACTGCAATGACCGGCAAAGACCTTCTTGACCGCCTGAACTCCCCCAAGGCCGCTGAGCTATTCTCATTACTTTACGGCGAGGGCGAAGTTGACGCGGCCCGCCAGCGTTACCGCCGCCTGATTTGTGAGTTTCCCGAAGCCGCCGGGGAACTCCGGCTTTTCTCCGTGCCGGGCCGCACTGAACTTGGGGGGAACCATACGGATCACAACCGGGGCAAAGTGTTGGCGGCTTCCATTCAACTGGATGCTGTGGCGGCTGCTACACCCCGGCAGGATACGCGGGTTTTTTTCCGCTCCGCTGGACACCGTGATGTAAGCGTTAATATTTCAGAGCTTTCCCCGCAGGAAGAAGAAAAGGGTGATACCGAGGCTCTTATCCGGGGCATCGCGGCGGAATTCGCCGCCCAAGGCACGCCAGTGAAGGGGTTTACCGCCCACGCCGCCAATGCCGTACAGACTGGTTCGGGCCTGTCCTCCAGCGCGGCGGTGGAAATTCTTTTTGCCAAAATCTTCGACAGCCTGTACTGCGGCGGCAACAGAAGCGCTCTGGAACTGGCTATAATCGGGCAGAAGGCGGAAAACGTCTACTTCGGAAAACCCTGCGGCCTTATGGATCAAGCCGCCTGCGCGTCGGGCGGCGCGGTTGCAATCGACTTCGGCGATTCCCAAAACCCGCAGGTCAGGACAATCGCCTTTGATCCCGCCGCCAAAGGCTTTGCCCTCTGCGTGGTTAATACCAGAGGGAGCCATTCACAGCTTATCCCCGATTACGCCGCGATCCCAATCGAGATGAAGGAGGCCGCCGCCTTTTTCGGAAAGCAGGCGCTAAGAGATGTTGATGAAGATACGCTTCTGAGCCGGATTGGGGAATTGCGGAAAGCGGCGGGCGACCGGGCGATACTCAGGGCGCTCCATTTTTTCGGCGAAAACCGCCGGGTAGACGCCATGCTGTCTGCCATTGAAGTCATGAATACTCAAAGCGCCGCCATGGAAAATTTCCTTGCGCTGGTAAACGAGTCAGGCGATTCGTCATGGCAGCTTTTGCAGAATATCTACTCGCCTAAAAACCCCGGCGAACAGGGGCTAAGCCTTGCTCTTGCCCTAACAAAAAAATTCCTTGGCGGCGGCAGTCCCTTAGGTGCGTTGCGTGGCGCTTGCCGTGTACACGGCGGCGGTTTTGCTGGAACCATCCAGACATACCTTCCGTTTGAAAGGCTGGATGATTACCGCACGCTCATGGAAGGAGTCTTTGGGAAGGGAGCGCTTGTAGTTTTGAAGGTACGGTCCCTTGGAGCGGTAGAACTGGAGTTATAGCTCTGTCTTACATTATGTAACAATCCAGAGGCCGTTTACAACCTACGCCCAACACCAAACCTCTTGAATACGTTTAAACGGCTAGAGTGTTTATCTTCCCAAGTAAAATAGCCGGGGGTATAACGGAAAGAGCCAAGAAGGGATATTCTGATAAACAGGTTCCTCAAAAAATCAAAATCTCCGCCTGCGCCAAACTTGACTCTTGAATACGTAATATCCCCGGTTACGGCGAAGGTAACGCCTTCTCCCGCAAGCACTAATCCAATGTCCAAAAGCGGAAACATATCTGTGTGTCCAATGTAGAGCGGCAATCTTCCCAGTAAACTGATATTCAGCGGAGCAAGTAAACCGGCAAAGCTATCGTCCACTGCAACTTCGCTCCATGACGCTAACCCGTCCATCGGCCAGCCGGAAAAGGCGCGGTGATCCCAACCCAAGCCGCCGCTGTCGCCAGAGCCAACCCCGCAAGCGCTGGTCTGCGCAGGGACTCCTGTTGTGATAGACATCGCCAAAGCCAACACAAACAACATTCTCTTGCCGCAGATTTTCCTTTTGCAAGTATAGCCGCCGCCAGAGAACCCCACGCTAGTACCCCACCAATATTCCCAAAAGCCGCTCCTTGCTGATTGAGCGCAGGAAATTGGCAAGCCGTGGCCCCTGATCCTTGCCGATAAGAGCCTGATACGCCGCGCGGAACAGGGCCTTGCCTTCCATGCTGTGTTCTTCGGCAATCCGGTAAATCGCCTCGGCGCAGGGCTTGTCGCCGTCAAAGGTTTCGATGCGGGCAATGACCTTGTCCCTAAGAGAGCGGATGGCTTCCCTTTCGGTAGCGCCTAATTGCGGCGAAGGCTCCTCCCCGGATGCTTTCAACCTAAAGCGGAATTCCTCTGGAGCGCATTCTTCCACCCAGTATTTGGCGCAGGCCGCACGACTGCGAAGGGCCGGGAGCTGCTGCGGCGTTGGGCCTGCGGAGGAAGCGGTGTTGCTTCCGGCAGCATCAGGGCCAAGGGCGGCGAGGGCTTTGTCGATGTCTCCATCGGCGATCTGAACAAGGTTACAAAGATGCCGGAAAGGAACCTGATACGGCTGGACTGTGGGCATGGCGGTCTTGCCGTCCCTGTCAGTGCCCACTTGGGAAAGCTCGTAGATGCGCTTTTGCCAGAGGTACGTCCCTTCATCCTTGGCGCTTTCAGCCTTCCACGCTATGCGCTCGGTTTTGTCGTAATCTTCGTAAATTTTTATCACGTCAAGGTCAAACGAAATCGTGAATTCCGAGTTGGGCCTGGTGCCGGCAAAAAGATAACGGGTTACTTCCGGGGTGTACACTTTAAGCACATCGGACAGGTCTACTACCTTTCCCTTGGAGCTGGACATCTTGCCCGGAGTTCCCTTGATACCGATAAAGTCATAGCTAAACGTTACCGGCGCGTCCCAGTCGTATACTTCCTTGCAAACATGGCGGGCGGTGTCGAAACTGCCGCCTTTGCTGTGATGGTCTTTTCCGGCGGGCTCAAAGTCCACGTTTTCGTATTCCCAGCGCATGGGCCAGTCTATCCGCCAGACCAGTTTCACCGCGCCGGTTTTTCGCAGGTCTACTGTTTCTTTGCTGCCGCACAAATTGCAGTGGTAGGAAAGATGCCACTCGCCGTCCCATCCGTCAATGCCGGTGTCGTCCCTGTTGCACGTTTCGCAGAACACGCTTACCGGCCACCACTCGCCTTGGATTTTGTGTTCTTTGTCCCGGAATTTGTCCAGAATGTTTTTCAGGGTCTCCCGCTTTTCCAGAGCCTTGCGCATCCCTTCGGCGTATCTGGCGGCACGGTAACGCTCGGCCTGATAAAGATATTCGGGGGTTATCCCCACAAGGGGAAGCGCCGCCTCCACGTCAACCTCGTGATGCCGGGCGTAACTTTCGTCCCTTTCCCACGGGTCGGGAACCATCGTTATGGGAAAGCGGAGAAATTGTTTCAGTTCCTCCTGCTTGGGCATATTCTCCGGCACTTTGCGGAACACATCGTAGTCGTCCCACGAATAAATAAACCGCGCGTTTTTGCCCAAATCCCTAAGCGCCCTGACCACAAGCTCCACGGAAATTATTTCCCGGAAGTTCCCGATATGCACGGTTCCCGAAGGGGTTATTCCCGAAGCGCACGTGTACCGTTCCTTGCCGCCCTTTTCCCTTAGTATCTTTGCCGCCGCCTCATCTGCCCAATGAGCCGGGGCTCCTGTCGCGCGGCGGGGCGTTTGTTCCTTTTCCATAGTTACGGATGATTATAGCCTGCGGACAACCGGTATGGGAAGGGAGGCGCAGACGAGCGAGGCTGAGTAGACAACTGTCAAAACCTATAGGTTTTGACAGTTGTTTGGGCGGGGTAAATGCTCTGCTGGACAAGTCAGACTGCCGGATCAAACGGTGGGCTTTGCGGTAAGAATCCTGAAATATGACATTCGGCTGTCCTAAATTTCATGTATTTGCCGTGGAGCGAATTGCCCTATTTCCCAATATTCCTAATGGTCTAACGCCTCAAAACCGGGTTATAATGGCGGCTATGGATATTGTACTTGTTATACTTGCCTTCGTGTTGCTTGCGGCAGGGTTGTTGGGCGCTGTTGTTCCGGTGCTGCCGGGGCCGCCTTTGGGTTATGCTGGCCTATTGGTACTGCAATGGAGCGGGCACGGGGGTTTCTCCGCCGCCTTTCTGTTGGTATGGGCGGGAATAGCGGCGGCGGTAACCGTAATGGACTATGTTCTTCCGTCATTCATGACAAGGCGGTTCGGAGGTTCACGCGCCGCCTCGATTGGCTCATTCTTGGGGCTTCTTGCGGGTATGTTTCTGTTCCCGCCAGCGGGGCTGATACTGGGATCGTTTCTGGGCGCACTCGCAGGTGAATTGATTCACAACAGCGGCAACGGCGCCAAGGCGTTAAAAGTAGCGTTGGGTGCGTTCATTGCCTTTCTTGCTGGTTCCGGAGCGAAGCTTGTCGTGGGCGGGGTAATGTTGTTCTATGCGGTCAGGGCATTGCTTTAATGGTAAAAGTAAATATTTCCAGGTTGAATCTTGTTTCTCCTCTTTATTACACCCTTGAAAAAGACTTTGAGCCGTTTGGCTACAAGGAAGGGGACGGAGAAAAGCTCTTTTGCTTTGAACTGGACGAAACTCAAGCCATGGAATTTGATCCGGGTAAAACGGATTTTCTGAAGAATCTGGTTTTTTCCGGCAGGGCGGAGGACGGGGCGGACAGGCGGCTATGCATGGAACTTCCGCAGGGGAACTATCTTTTCGCCCAGCAGCGTGAAATTTTAGGCTGGGAGGAGATTGCCGGCATGGCGGTCGAGGTTCAACAGGAAGGGCTCTGGCAGCGGCTTTCGCTTGGGGGAAAGCTCTACCTCCGTTATCTTTTTGAGGATGGCTGCTGTGTTACCCAGCTTTTTAGGCCCTATGAGGAATAGGGTAACAGAGCGCCCCGCATAGCGGCCCTTATCCGGTGAACTCGGGCGGCTACTGCCAGCCGGCGGCAGTCATCCCTGCGGTGTCCAGCTTTTCGCCGGATATGTTGGCGCCTATCCTTGCGGCAATTCTTCTGTAAAAGCCGACCCTGCTTAGAATGCGGCCGTCGGCTTCGGTAAGGTTCTGCTCCAGCCCGCCGTTTATCACCATGATCGTCATGCCAAAGCCGGGGTGTGTCCTGCCAGCGGCGGTGTCCTGTGCGGTGGGTATCCATGCCCCGGTCATGACCTCGTGGCACGACGGCTTGGGCGACTGGGGTGTCATCCAGAACCACAGCGCAGTCTGCCAGCCAAGTATGCCGCACTCGACGACCCTCTGCGGGTTTTGCAGCAGGACGTTCTGGTCTTGGAACACAATGGCGCTGAAAAGGCCGTAGTTGTAGTTCCAGCTAAGCTGGATTGGGCCCCGCCCGTGGTACGACCTTCCGGGTACCGGGGGGAAGTTGGGATCGCCCGGAGCCCAGTAGTTCTGCGCGGTGGAACCAGTGAACGCCACTTCCTCGTTGAAGAACAGTCCCCATGCAAACCGCCCGCCCGGTGCCGTCTCCCAGCCGCCGGTGGTCTCGTGGGCAGTGTTCGCAAGGAAGGCCGCAAGCTCGCGCCGCCTGTCGTTTTCGCTGCCCCTACCAAGGAAAGCGCCGAAATCGACCGTTTGCGTGATGACCGGCCGGTTTATGTTGTACGGGCTGTTGAAGCCCGGGTTCTCGAAGACCGGGGTGCGCCTCCCCGTCGCCTTGTTCGTGACGAAGGCCCTGCTCGTCCAGTTCATGGTCTGGCCGCCGCCATGATCGCGGAACTCGATCTCGTAGACCAGGCTCGCCATCCGCCGGATGGCCTCCAGCAGGTTTTCGTAGGAGTAGTAGTCCACATTGTCGTGCCTGTGGGAGTGTTCCCTCCAGCCCGGGGTGCCGAACCTCCTAGGGAAAAGATACTCGAAGTCCTCCGGGGACATGAGTTCTTGGAGCCTTTCCACAACAGCAGTGGGGGAAGTATCGCCTTCAAGAATGTTGCCGTCTGGGGAGCCGTCGCGCTCCAAAGGGCTAGAACAGGCGCTTAACGCCAACGTCAACAGTATCGCTGCCAGCGGCGCACAAAGGGCCGCTGTGAAAGTGCGTCTTTTTTTCATGTTTATTAATCTCCAAATATTTGCCAACAAGCAACTATCATGGTAAAGAGTATGCCCAAAACTTCAATAGTTTCGCAAGGCGGCAATTCCCAATTTGGAAAAAACCTGCGGCTCATTGTTGATTTTCAGGTTTTATTTTGGACAAAATTGGATAAGCCCGCTACTCCTCGTGAAACCCCTTTGAAAACATGGCAAGGCTCAAGACTTCTGACCACCTGAAACAGTTTACCAGCATGGAAAAAACGGGCTTTATTGAAAGGGCGCTTACTTTGACGCCCCGTACCTGAAATGCCAGCTTGGCGTTTTTGTATTCGCTTTTTATGTGCGGAAGCAGGTTAATGGCGCACAGCATACCATAGGCGAATTTCCTTGGCATCTTTGCGTCTTTCTGCATACTCTTTACCAAGTCGTAGGGGTTAGTTGTAAGGGAAAAAAGAAGGCCAAGTCCCGCAAAGGCAAAAAAGCGGGTGGCCATATTAAGCCCGGCCTGAGCGCCCGAAAGCCTTGCCACGCCAAACCCTCCGGTTTCCTCGCCGCCAAAACGGGCGCCCGTCATAAAAATGCTAAAGGCGAAAAAGGTAACCGGAATTAAAACCTTGGCGGCCCGCAGCCACTGTGTGGGCTTTGAGCCCGCAACAAGCAAAAACACGCAGACGCCAAAAACCCCGATGTTCAGCCACATGGATCGGGTAAAGGCAAGCGCCGTGGAAAAAACAATGATACATACAAACTTGTAAAACGGGTTTAGTCTAGATAAAAAATCACTCATGTATGTCCTCCATGTGCCCCCTCCAGCCGTATAATTTTATGGGAAAAATCGTGCGCGGCTTTTTCGTTGTGGGTAGAAAAAATAACCGTAAGCCCGTTGCGTGCCTTTTCCAGAAGCAGGCCCATTATGGCACGGATGTTTTCGTAATCCTGTCCGTATGTGGGCTCGTCCAGCAACAGTATCTCCTGCTGCCCCGCAATCATCGAAAGCACGGCAAGGCGGCGCTGCTGGCCCTGACTTAAAAGGTAGGGCGAGTACTGTTTGTATTTTTCCAGATCAAAAACCCCGAGCAGTTCCAGTGTTTTTTCTTTTTTTTTGTCGTCGCTTTCGTGCCTGTGCCAGCGTTTTACGCTGTACAATATTTCGTCGTAAACGTTAAGGGCCAAAAACTGGCTGGAAGGGTTTTGAAACACTATCCCGCATTTCGAGAAAATATAATGTTTGCCAAGCTTCGCAAGCTCCCTTCCAAGAAAATTAATGTTTCCTTTGTATTTGTGCTGTTTGATCAGTGTTTTGAAAAACGTGGTCTTTCCGCAGCCGCTGGGGCCCAATACCGCTGTAAGCGAGCCTTTTTCAAAAGTCATATCCGGGTAGGAAATAGCGTTTGCCGTTACGCCTTCCGTGGTCAAGATAACTTCGCCAGTATCGTTCAGCACAGGCTTTTTGTCCGCATAGCTTATGGCAGCGCTGCCGTCCAGCGAAACAATGTTGTCGCAGGCTCCTTCCCACAACGCCGGGTTGTGGTCGATAGCAAGAACAGTAACGTTAAGGCTTTTAATGACTGAAACTATTTCCCTGGCCGATTGAGTGTCGATGTTAGCAAAGGCTTCATCCAGAATAACGCATTTGGATTTAAGGGCAAGAATACAACACAGGGCGCACTTTTGTTTTTCCCCGCCGGACATACTGTTAAAATTCCTGTGGAGCAAATGCCGTATGCCTATTGTGTCCACTGCCGTGCCGATAATGCCCGCGTTTTTTTCCGGCGGCGTCCCTATGTTTTCCAGACAGAAGAAAAGCTCGTTTTCCAGATTGTTCATGCAGAACTGTAAGTCGCAGTTTTGAAACATCATCGATACATACGCAACCCTTTTATTGGGGGTAAGGGCGTGAATATCAACGCCGTCATAAAACACGCCGCCGGAAACTAAAAACCCGCAGTTTTCCGGATAAAGCCCTGCCAGAATGTAAGCCAGCGTACTTTTGCCCGAACCGCTTTTTCCGGTAAGTACGGTTATTTTGCCCTCCGGCAGCGAAAAATCCATGTTCTCCAGAATGTTTTTTTTTGAGTTTTCAAAATATTTGAAAGTGATATTTCTGGCTTCAAGACTCATCGATACTGCCAGTATATGTTTCGCCGATGGGATAACTTTTCAGCGCCCCAGCTTTTGCCAGCCGGTCCGCCAGCAGTTTTGAAGCAAGGCCGGCAAAAAGCAAGGCGCTCGCCATCCTAACGGAAAACCGCATAGCCAAAAACCAGAACGGCAAATCCACCCAAAGCCCCCGGTGCCAAGCCAGGACAAAACTAAAAACAGTGCAGCCTGCCGCAGCCAGCAGCATAGCGCCCGTGTTGAATTTCTTGTACCGGAATAACGCAAAGGCTGACTCCGCGCCAAGGCCCTGCCAGAAAGCCGACACAACAACAGTGGCTGCGCCGGGACTTCCCAGAAACACTTGTATCACTCCCGTCATGGTAGAAGCAATTGTTGCGACACCGGGCTTTCGCAGTATGTACGGCGAAAAAGTCGCCACAAAAAACCAGATGCCGAAGAAGAACTCGACGGTCATTTCCCCAAGGCCAAAGGGAACCAAAAGCGGTGTTACAAGCATAGCCGCATACACTGCCGACAGACAAATGATTGCGAAAAATACCGCCAACAAACTTACAAGGATAATGTCTTTCAGTTTCCATGCGTAAAGGTTAAATAACGTTTTTTTGCCTTCCATACTTTCCTCCTGTTCGCCTGTTTGCCGCTTAGACTGCGGACGGGCTGTTAGCCGAGAGCGAAATTTGCAAAACATAGCGGGAAACATTTTGTTCCGCATATGCCAAAGCCGCGCCAAAATAATCGAACATATCGTTTACATCGCCTTTAAGTACGGTAACGTCAGGCAAAGGCTCAACGAGCAATCCTCTGTCTTTTGCGATTTTCGTAATATGCGTAATGTGTTCCATGTAGTCAGCGATGCCAAGCGGATAAAAAGCGGTTTTGCAAAGCACGTTAAATTGTTTTACAGTGTTGTTAAGGAGCGCACCGTCCGCCGCAGAAAGACTGCCGTTGTCTGCGTTACCGGAACAGCCTTTTGAGACGGCGGCCTCCAGCGTAATATGCGTCTTTCCGTCATTGGCATTTGAAAAAAGCGCTTTAAGGCAGTCCATGACGTGAATTCTTTTCCCACGGTAAATGGTTGACAGCGCATCTGTTTTGCTCCAGACCTTTTCCGTATTGACATTTTTTATTGACTCTAGAATCAGGGGGACAAAATCGCAGCTCATAACCGCAAGGGCAAACCTGCACCCTGTTACGTCATTCGCCGCCTCGCAGCCGCGCCGGGGATATTCCTTTTGCTCCATAAAAACAAAAACCTCCGCCCGAAAAACATTCCCGGAACAGAGGCTTGCAACACACAACCGTCACTCCCTACGCCGGCATTGCCCGGATCAGGTTAGTGGGTTAAGGTTATAAACCTTTCTCAGCCGCGAAAGCAGCACCCCAGGATGGCTTTAGTGTAGCGGGTTTTTCGCTAATGCGTCAATGGGCATCATGAGCCTACTTCAAAACAATCCACCCGCCTAACTCCCTGTCCGGGCAAGGCATCGCAGATACTCCGGTACGAAAGGCCCGTTCCCGGCTCAACAGCGTCCGGCACAAGCTCCAAAAGCGGCTGGAGGGCGAAACGCCGCTCTTTAAGCCGGGGGTGGGGAATCTCCAGCGCCGACTGGCCCGGCTGTACCGGCAAAACTGCCCTGAGTTCCCCGAAAAGAAGTATATCAATGTCCAGCGTCCGCTGCCGCCAGCGTTGTTCCCCGGCACGGTTTCTGCCAAAACTGGCTTCTATCTCGTGGATGCGGGAAAGGAGTTCCACGGGTGTTCCAGAGTAAAAGCCGGAAACCGCGGTGTTTATAAACGGGCTCTGATCCGTTACGTACAGGGGTTCTGTTTCATACAGGGAGGCCCTGCGAAGCCCCGCCAGCACCCCTTCCAAGACCGCTATTGCGTCAAGGACAATGCGGCGGGAATCGCCTAGGTTCGAGCCAAGCCCCAGAACTACCACACCGCCCCTCTCCGTTCCCCGTCTTTCTAGAAAAAGCCGTCAGGATCCTGCTCCGCGGGCGCGGGCGCGGGGGTTTTTTTGGGCCTTCCCGGCGATCTGGGCGCTTCCTCTTCGGCGGCCCCAGCCTCGGCCGCCAAGTCCTCTGCGGGCTCAGGCGGCGCGGCGGCGGCTTTCGGAGACGGGCTGAAGGCATTGCCGCCGGGAGCCGCAGACTGGGCGGAAGACGCCGGGGGGAAATTTCTGCCGGGAAACATAATCTTTCGCAGCTTTTCTTCGATATCAAGCGCAAAGGCGGAATTCTGCGCCAGATACTCGCGTGCGCTCTCCCGGCCCTGTCCAATCTTTTCCTCGCCGCAGGAATACCACGCTCCTTTTTTGTCAATAAGCCCGTGTTTTACCGCGGCATCCAGAAGGCTCCCGACCGCCGAAATACCCTTGCCGAAAATAATTTCCAGTTCCACTTTTCTGAAAGGGGGAGCCACCTTGTTTTTAACTATCTTGATCTTGACCCTGTTGCCGATGGCATCAGTATCCTTGCCGGCGTCAATCGTGTCGATCTTGCGGACATCAACACGCAGGGACGAGTAAAACTTAAGGGCGTTTCCCCCGGTTGTGGTCTCCGGGCTTCCGAACACAATGCCAATCTTCATGCGGATTTGGTTTATGAAAATGATCATCGTCCGTGACTTGCTGATAATGCCGGTAAGCTTTCGCATAGCCTGACTCATAAGCCGGGCCTGAAGGCCCATTTGGGCATCCCCCATGTCCCCGTCAATTTCCGCCTGAGGCGTCAGGGCCGCCACAGAGTCCACCACGATAATATCCACCGCGCCGGAACGCACCAGACTTTCGGCGATTTCCAGCGCCTGCTCCCCGGAATCCGGCTGCGAAATCCAGAGGTTGTCGATATTGACCCCAAGGTTTTTAGCGTAAACCGGGTCAAGGGCGTGCTCGGCGTCAATAAAGGCCGCGATACCCCCCATTTTTTGGGCCTCCGCCACCGCGTGCAGGGCCAAAGTCGTCTTACCCGATGACTCAGGGCCGAAAATCTCGATAATCCTGCCACGGGGGTAGCCGCCTATGCCCAGAGCCTCGTCCAGCAGGATCGAGCCGGAGGGAATAACCTCGATTCCGGCCATACTGTTGTGCGATCCCAGCTTAATAAGCGAGCCGGAACCATACTGCTTTTCTATCTGGAGCCGCGCCGCCTCCAGAGCCTTCTCCTTTTCCTCAGCGGAGGCCAAAGGATTTCCCTTGTTTTTTTCAGAATCAGTCGTCTTTGCCATATCTTTTCTCCCCTCCCTAATACGGCTCCAGCATGGATTTTACTTCAATTTCCACTACGATACCACAAATTGCCGGAATAGTTAATAGAGCTTCGCGCTGTGCGTGAGGATGAGCATTCCCGCCAAAAGCCCCGGCAGGGGAGGATATACGTTTTAAGAATCCCGCATGGGGAACCCGCTACGGAGCCACGGTCTCCTACGCGGAAACACCATGCAAATGGCTTCTTAAAACGTATATCCTCCCCTGCCGGGCA
>Ga0123355_10007244_pt1 | contig 16582 bp, 10 predicted proteins | sample TergutEmb28metaG_3_FD_89872 | JGI IMG/M metagenome (GOLD analysis project Ga0123355, IMG submission 89872) | Embiratermes neotenicus P1 segment gut microbial communities from Petit-Saut dam, French Guiana - Emb289 P1 | ecosystem: Host-associated > Arthropoda: Insects > Digestive system > Gut ...
CATGAAGAAACTATTGACCACTTAACCTCGGGATGCCCCATTTTGGCAAAGAATGAATATTTAATGAGACACAATAAAGTTTGTACACATTTGCACTACTCAACATGCAAAGCCTTAGGCATTGAAACCAGAGACAAATGGTACACACACATGCTGAAGCCAGTGTGTGAAGATGGAGATGTTACAGTGTTGTGGAATCAAGCAGTACACACAGACAGAGAAGTTACAGCAAACAGGCCAGATATGATAATTAAAAACAAAAAAGAGAAAATATGCACAGTGATAGATGTGGCAATACCCGCAGACAGAAATGTTGTGCAAAAGGAAGCAGAAAAGAAGTTAAAATACAAGAGTTTATGTATAGAGATACAACAAATGTGGAACCTGAAATGTATGATTGTACTAATAATAATTGGAGCCACTGGAATAGTAACAGGAAGCTTAAGGAAAAATTTGGAAACTGTACCAGGAAAACATTTGATAGATTCACTACAAAAGACAGCTATACTTGGAACATCACACATAATACAGAAAGTACTGCAGTGTGAAGCTTGAAGCCTGAGCAGTGGGGATCACTGCTGGTTCAAGAGAAGTACCAGGAAGAAAAGGCCTGTGACAAGAGACATCCATATCGTATAATAATAATAATTTGTGTTCAGACATGTATTCTTCTGTAGTGGCTACAGGGGTTGTGAATGTACTGATGTCACCAATTTGTAGTGCCTGCTAGGTATAAGTCAAATTTCTAATATAACTACCTTTATCTAACTAGTCTCCGGGTAGTTGCTGCCACCAGTCAAAATACAGAAAACTCGCTAATATCTAGTTATTGCTTTCACTTCTGTAAAAGGTTCTGTGCATATGTAGAAACTTTGAACAAATGTGATGCAATCCAATAATCGTTCTGTTATCAAATTTTATATATATATATATTCTAAAATTACTAAATATTGTAATACAAAGGTAAATAAAAAAGTAGATTGTTACATACAGAAAGTTTAAGGTATAAATTCAGTCATACTCAAATAGCTTACTAAATTAGTTAAAATAATTATCTCGCTTTATTGCAAACCAGTACCTATTTATTTAAATTTTAGACTTGTAAACATGTAGTATTATTTAGTTTACCAAAATTGCTAAATTCGGGTTAACTAAAACAAATTATAAATTTCTGTTATGGTTAGCACAACTTACCTTTCATTAATAGGAAGCAGATGAGCCTTAGAAACATCATAGTCTCAAACTTACGCCAAATATACGTTGCTTTCACTATTAAATTCTTCAAAGTTATAGGCACATAACAGCTGATGAACGAGTGAGGAGAATTACCTATTTGTACTGACTTATACAGAAGCAAAACAATTAGAGCAGGCATATCTAAAAAGTTGGTGAACTTTCACATCATATGGCAAGCTCATGTGTTTCTAAAGTGTAGTGAACTTTATTAGCACTGCTGGGTTTGCTGTGATTGAATGATCGATCGTTTCCTATGTGTTAATTGTACAAATTTTGGTACCTGTTATATACTAAATATACAGATTTGACATTCATTACACTACCTTAATCTGAATTGGATCCCAGCCCTGTTTGGTATCATATGATGTGTGCTGGGTGACTGTGGAGTCATGCATTGTTCTAGGTGTGTCAATTGATACAGACTCTGCCACTGAGCTATCCTTGTATTCAGTGGGTAACAGAGTGCTGTTGTCAGAAATGAAGTGGTTAGGGTGCAAAGCTGACAACTTTATGTAGTGCTGAGGTTAATGCATGGACCTATACCTCCACTGCCTCATATGCCTCATGTTAGTGTGCTTAATTGACGATGGGGACAACTTTACTGTTACTACCTTTCCTCTACACTTTAGTCAGATCTAAAGTTCTCACTGTGGTGAACATTAAGACCAACTTTCTGGGATGTGACAATGTGGTCTGGTATACAGATATCAGTGTTTCAGAAGGAACTTCTGTTGTCACTATTGGTGGTATATATCTACCTTGGTGTGACAACCCAGATTATAATTGTAAGAACTTCATTACAAATTAATTTTCATGGCTCTAATCAGCACGATGGTATGCTGGTTTCTGAATTGGAGGCACCACTGATAGTGTTTGGTAATGTGAAGTTCAGAATGTAGGGAGATAAGGAATTCTTACAAATCTCAAGAGAGGAAACCTCTTGGCTACCATTACTACAGATGCTCACTGACACCATTAATTTCTGACCACTCATAATTACAGCCATATTACATGCAGAAAGCCCCACAAATAATCAATGAAATGCACATGCATATTAATTTCTGTTGTGTTTTGGTCTCCATTTTTGTTTTTGTCAGTTTAGTTTTATGCTGCATACAGTGCTGTATTTGGATGTGCGATCTGCATTTATAAATTATTATATTTTCTTGAACCCAACGTGGCAAATATGAGGGAAATTGTACATGATAGTGATAGTGGGAAAAGAAAGAGGAAGCAGTTCCAGTTAATTCAGTTCATATGTGCATATAACAGTAACAAGTGAAGTGCAGCTACTATACAGAATTACATTATTTACATTCCTTCATTAGTTACCTGCTTATGATCTTTTTGCTTATGAAATTAAGGTACAACAATGAGTACCACCAATTACAAATGATTAGTGGTAATGGGTAGCTGATGAGTGTGTGAAAGGTATTTCTGTCTTACAGTATCACCTTACAACCTGGTTTTCTGAACAGAAACCTGTCATATTTCAGGGTACATCTGTACTAATTAGGGGATTAAGGTGGATCTTAGGGGCATGTGATGTGGATGGCAATGAGTCAGGCTCTTGTCCAGCAGGAAGTTTTGGTGTTATCAACACTGAATCCTACGGCTCCCTACTGAAACACTGATTGGTTGAATACAAGTGTGTTTATAGAGAATGATTTTATTGATACTACAGACAGCTATATAACACTATATAATTCACAAATATTGATCTGATACAATAATTTATACACTTACATTACAAATTGTTAAAATGGTCCATTAAGAAACACTCCAAAAGCAGGGAGTTTTTAGATTGCATTGTCAAATTTTAAGGCAAAAATTATGAAAGATTTTATAAGTAGAGGATCAAAATTTAGTACCATATTTCAGATAGCAATGTATATTGTGGTATTTCATTAACACTATTTCTTGTACCTTTATCATCATTTAAACTTTCTATCATTGTTTCCAAACTTACCTTCACTATTAGGTGTATAACAATATTAGTTCTGTTACATTAGAATGGATGTATCTGTAACATTCATAAATTTTCTACCTTTGGTAACATTAACAGTAAGCAACTTAGAAAATTTTACTTCATAAACATTTAGCTGTTTGGCACCACACAGGAATATGTAACTTCTTTATGTTCATAACTTGAAAACATCTTGAAATGCAGCAAAAGCTTTTAACCTTTTCAGGGTCAACCCTAAACATACTTTGCATGTCTATTGGGTCAACCCTAAATGCATCCATTTTCAGTTTGTTATTTTTTGTCTTCACAAAGACACTGAACACGCCCATAATTACAAGTAGTTTGAAGTTCTGTGCCTGTTCAAATATTAGTTAAACAGGTTAAACCTTTTTTCCAGGCACAATCAAGAGATGAACAGGAAATACTAGTGGTTTGGGTGTAGGCCTACTGTTAAAAAATGTGCATGGCACTGCTTGGAAAATGTGGAGGTGGAAGGATTAGAGCAGGTTCTAGTGATACATACATTGTATTTTAAGTACACTGTCAAAACGAAAGTTTAATGCAAATATATAAATTATAAATAAAAATATGTACATGACTCACAAGCACAACACTTAAAAAAACATGTGATACAAAATTGTTGTTAAAATATTTTGTCTCATGTGAACCGGTACCAGCAACTTCTTATCCTTGAACCAGAAGCAGTTATGTTCCAATTGGTGTCCCTGTTGCATTCATGGCACTATTTTTCTGTTGTGAACACATGAAGTACAGTGCAGAAGAAGGGGTACTTCTGTGTCATGTACACAGAGCATCTGTCACAGAAGAACTGCTGAAGTATCCTGGTTTTACAATGCCACATTATAATATATATATGAATAAAAAATCTCTTTGGAACAGTTTTTCTGATGGATGGAAAAAGAACAAAAAACGTGATTGTGGTTGAAATGAAATTTCCATGAAACACGTTGAACTGGAAGCTAGCCTTAAGCAATCATTCCTGTTCTCATCTACTCAGTGTAACGTGTCAGAAAGTTCAGTTTACATTGCAACAAATCTTGCAACAAATCTGTTAAACATTATGGTTTATAATATCAGTATTATAGTGATGCAGAGCTGTGAAACATTACTGTGTGCAATAGTGGTAATAAATTCATGAAAAACTGCTAACATTATGCACAAAACTGCTACACATCACAGCCCACGGTACTAGTATTACATTCATACAGAATCTTAGGTGCTGAACATAGCATCCAAACGGCTGTACCTGAAATTCTTTCTAAAGACATGTCACTTTAAAATTCTCCTTTTCATGTCAAATTTCAGAAAAATAGCAGGAGATACTTTCCTTGTGATAGCTCATTGACTACATAAAAAGATATCATCAGTTCTACAATTCTTATATCCAAAATTTCATGGAAACCCTGCTCAGTGGGAGTAAAGGCCTGTTCAGTTTGGTACATACTCATGTCTGCATTTTCTTATACATTATTATGACACATTTAGGATCCTACCTTACAGTTTCATATGTCTGTTTCCTTTTATTTGCAAGTGTAGGAACACCAGAAAAAATAACAAGTACCATATGCAATATCATATTTGAGAAAAATAAATGTAAAATATGAGATATTTATAAAGATATTTTATGTCATAAGTTCAAGTCATTTTCTTATAACAATCCAACTTAATTCTGTTCTTAAAACATGATACTCAAATGGGGAAGTATTTACCTTAAAAAGATTCCCTTTTTCACTAACTACACAGCTTCCATAGTTTGTGCTTTATGAATGCTAAAGCAGTATCATCATTTTAACTTTTCATAAAAAGTACCTGGTAAGGAAATGAACAACCTGTTTGTAGCTGGGAAATTATAAAGACTTTTCAGGCCCAATTTCATAGATACTGGTGTAATATTTTGGTATTATCTTTCCCCAGATAAGAAACCATTTCCAATTGTAATATTTGCACAACTACCTTATTCTGTTTTCCTTGAGTATGTAAAGAAAACTATGGTCTGTCAATGAGAATTGCACAATTGTCGCATTTTACTGGAATGTGTTCTAATACAAACAGTTACAAGTTTTTTTTTGAGAATTTGTTATAATAAACACAATTCTAATCCAAATTGCGGTTCCATGAAGTGCACTAGAGTAAACATATATATAGAAATCTGCACCTTGGGAAATTTTTCATGGTTTTCGTACCTTTTATCTATGGGGTGTATAGATTTCCACCTTTCTGTCCTGCCAATCTTTGCAGTGCTTCTGCTGATGGCATCAAAGCTGTATATGTCATGCACTGACTTAGCTGGCTGACAACTAGATTGATCAACGCACATCACTAGTACGAACTGTTACAGTTGGTTTCATTTGAAACTGTTCATGACTGCATACTGAGGTGGTAGTTGTGTAGCTGTAGGAGGACATGTGTGATGTGGCCTGCCGAGATTTTGTGCTGCTGCGGAACTGAGATCCTGATCGGTTGGCATACCGTGGACTGAATTTTCTCACCAGGATATGACGTACCCTTTGTTTGCACACAAATATAACGAAAATAAGTACTCCTTGAAGAATATTTCCAAGATCTGTGAAATACCAAAAATATTCTGGGCCTCCAGCTGCCCATGAGATGACTTCCATTATCCAGTTTACTCCCATCACAATGAACAATTTCAGGTACAGGTTCAATCTGTAACAACAATAACATGTTCAGCCCAGCTGCGAAGGGTTGGCTCATGTGGATGATGATTCTGTTTTATTATATATTTTCTACATACTTGTTGCTTTCCAATATCACAATATATGGTAGGTAAACTCTAAAAAAGAAATAACACCCAAATAAGGAAATTTAATCTTATTCATGCAGTTAACATCTCAATGATGTTGGGGTTTAAAATCCAACAACTGCCCATGATGGGGGTGTTTTAAATTTATAGTAACCTTTAAATGCCTTTGCTTCTCTATGGTGCACAGAGGCTGGCAGCATGTGAAGAATTGAAGTTCTGTACAGTGCACCGAGGCTAGCATTAAAGGTTAAATTTAATACTGGGAGGATCTGAATTACACCTGAGTACGCCCCTGCAATATTTGTACTTCCACATTACTTCAAAAGCTGAGGCTGCTACATGTGAGGAAATTTCATAATATTATGTGTCCATTGTCAGGTGTGCGGTATGGAACTGTAAACTTACATGTTTGTATGTAATAAAATCTCCTTGGGCTGACAGGTCCTTCAGGAAGTTCAAATAAATCATGTGATGAGGCTGTCAACCCAGTAAGATTTACTGAATTCTGTCACCATGGAAGCTTTTAAAGCACTTGGAAAAGACTACTTGTGAACATTTATATTCAACAAAATTTATAAAAATTAGAATCATCATGCATCTACAATGAGCATTACATCTGCATTGGATATGTTGGATCTGGTTTCTTTGAAACAGTTGTGTACATTGGTGCAGTATTGCACACTGGGTTCTGAGTGACATTTCACTTCACAGCAAGCCATTTCCATTTACTGCAGTTGTGAAGTATTTGGCGACTGGTCGTTGAAGTCATCTCAGACAAGCAATTGAAGTCATCTCAGACAAGCAATACTTGGTGAAGATGGACATTAAGTGTTTTGGAAACTGTCAGTGTCTCCATCATTCACACACAAATTTTGTGAGTCCATTCCATCCTGATACAACTGAATGCCTAGCTGACATTTCACGTGCTGTAGAATCTTCAAGATTATGTGGACAGGGAAAACAGTCACTACTAAGACTTATTCCTGAACAGATGTGTGTGCGCATATGTGTATACAAGTGTGTACTTGTGTGTATATAAGTTATTGACAGCAGGACTGTAATATATATTTGGGAGAACCAATCTGGACTTAACAGGATGCTAAAGAACCAAAAATATGGATAAGTGAATTGATGAGATACAAAAAGGCAAGATGGGTTTGTTAGCAGTACCATGTCTGACTTGTATTCTGTATGTTTGTGAGTACACACATCACATGGGACACTATTTCACTTTGGTTTTTCATGACTTCCATCAGTCATTTTAGCTGAAATTTTAGCATAATATCCTTGAAGTCATGTTGATTCCCTTCAGTCTTTTATTTATTCTGCACTACCAGTTGTAGAGTGGCTATGCAATGTACGAGTAGTAGGGGAAATCATGACAGATGAACACCAAACTCTTCTGCCTTAGCCTGTGGTTGTGAAAAGAACTCACCCTATCATGCTGTTGATTGACATGCTCAAAGTGCTTTTCAAAACCAAAAATATTTTCCTATTTCCATCCTCCTTAAGGTCATCTGCTGTTTTACTGCCTGGCCTCCTATGCCCAAGAGCTCCTTAAGGTCCTTCATCTGGTGTTTCTTTCCCCTGCTACTCGGATTCTACAGTTGCTCCTTCTGGCTTTGGCTCTAAGGCTTGCCTTTCTCTGTCCCTTCCACTTCCCCTGAGCCCTGACATCTGTCCTTTCTTCTTTCCTCTACGCCCTGCCCAGATGGCTGTACTTCCTCACATTCTCTGTGCTTCAGTTTTTACCATTTGTTTACTGAAATCCTCCTTTCCTGTGCCTGTTTTCATTCCCCCCCCCCCTCCGGAGTAAATGTGGCATCTCCCTTTCGGGGGCTCTGTTCCATTTCCCCACGTCTTAGTGGTTGTGTCACACACCGACACATGATACCCAGTGCCCAGCCGGCTCTCCTTCCTCCAGTGTTCTTTATACGCTCCTCCAACCCCGTCTTTCTTGCGTCTAAATTTTTCTGGGCCTTTTCACATTTTTCCGGTGTTATCCTGAAGTCTCCCCGACCTCTTATCTTCTTTTCCCCCGTGTTCCACCCTGACTGGTTCATTCCCTGTAAACCAATCACTGCCAACACCACCTTCTGTATAATGACGTTTGCACCTCTTCTCTGCATTTCGACATTTGAAATGGCACCGACAGGCTATCCCGAAACGTCGGTAAACAACTACCAACATACAATGCATGACAACCCAGAACAGCGAAGACTTCATTGTTTAAGCTAATAATCTTGCATACCTCTGTAAACAAATACTGGAAAAAAATGTATTCCGAAATATTCTTCACCACTCTTCTTTTCAGGCAACTAACTCGAGAAATTTGAAGTTTATGGCTTTCAAAACGCGTTATGGGACTTCAGAAAGTAGCTTTGAGTGGTTTCACATGATCTACATTGGGTTGTAATGGTTCAGGCTAAATATTATTAAACAGGATAACACTGGCCGGGTGGGAAGAGAAATTCATGCTTTTTCTGGTGTGGAATGAGACTACTTGGAAGACCCTGGCATTGACGGAAGGTTGATATTAAAACGGGCATTAAAATATAGGATGGGGGATGTGGACTGGCATCTTCTGACCCAGGATACAGACCAATAACAGGAGCTTGTAAACACAATAATAAACATTCGAATTTCACATAATGCACGCAATTTCTCGACTACCTGGGGAGCAATCAGCTTCTCAAGAAGCAAGCGGCAATGTTTCAGTGACAGACTATGATGCTGGTGTGATAATATTGTGCTCATTAACCTTTTAAAGGCTAATGGTAACTATATGTGATACATGCAGTAACATTAAGAAAATCTGAATTTTGCTCACGCAGTGTATTTATGAGGGGGTGTCGATAAGTCCTTAGCCCGACCAGGAAGGAAAAAAGCTACAACGACCAAACTCGGGATTTATTGAACATAATCACAACGAAGATCAATACACTTCTTAGTCCGTTGCTGTAACTTTTGCAAGCCACTAAAAAAAAAGAATTCAGAAGGTTGTCCGTCCAACCAGGTCTCCGCGTCAACAATGACCTCCGCGTCGGACGAAAAATGGCGACCTTTCAATTGCTTTTCAGTCCAGGGAACAGGTGGTAGTCCGACGGGGCCAGATCCGGAGAAAAGGGTGGGTGATCAAGGCACTGGGAGCCCTGGTAGGCCAGTTTCTTCTGGGTTGCAAGTGTCCGTTGAGCCGGGGCATTGTCGTGCAAGAACAAGACCCCTTTGGTGACCTTACCGCGGCGTTTTTCCTTCAAAATGTTCTTCAATTGTACCAGCAGAGATGAGTAACACTCTGCGTTGATAGTATGGCCCTTTGGAAGATAATCAATGAGGAGGATGCCGTCTTGGTCCCAAAAAATCGAGGCGAGAACTCTTCCAGCGGATTTTTGCACTCGGAATTTTTTGGGGCGGGGTGAGCCGCTATGTTGCCACTCCCATGATTGTTGCTTTGTCTCCGGGTTATAGTGATATAACCAGGTTTCATCCATGGTCACCACTCACAACAGGAAGTCGTTTGGATCGCGCCGAAAAAATTCCAAAAGTTGCTCAGACGATTGGCACCGTTGAAGTTTTTGATCCGCATTCAGGCATTTCGGGACCCATTTCGCGGAGAGCTTCCGCATGTCCAAATCTTCATGAATGATGGACCCAAACCGCCCAAGTGAGATGCCCAGGTGCTCAGTTATTGATTTAGCCGAAATCCGGTGGTCTTCCAAGATTAGTTCGTGAATTTTATCAGTAATCTCCGAGGTGGTCACTTTTGGGTTGTCCAGGACGAGGTGCATCACAGGTGGAAAAATCACCACGTTTAAACTAGGTCACCCAGTTTTTGACGGTGGCGTACGGTGCATGTTCCCCTAATGTTTCTGTCAGAAAGGCGTGAATTTCCTTCGGTGCCTTGCCTTGCAGGAAAAAAAAAACTTGATAACAGCTCGCGTCTCCATGTTGTTGAAATCGCGCGCGTCGCCTGACATGCTTCCTTTCAGCCTCTGTAACAAGAAAAGACTTGCAATTCGGCACGTGAACAGACCCCTCTTTCCAACGACACTATCGATCCCGTCATACGACATCGGGAAATAGGTCGGGCTAAGGACTTATCAGCACCCCCTCTTATGTGTCAAACTTAATACCGACTGTTCCCATAAATAACATTAACCTTTTGGTCTTTGTCATGTTTACAGATTGTCTTCTCTGTGAGATACGAATGGGGTTTTACATGTGTACAATTTAGCGATCTCCAGCCAGTCCATGTGAGCTTTGTTGTATACAAAGTGGCAAAGCGACAGGTTCTGATCCCAGCACTTCGTTTTCCTCTGTCAGTGTCATCCCACCTGCGCTTTACACTTATCTTCACCTACGCGACACTCTCAAGAAAAGGCTAATCGGACAGAGCCTGACAGTCCCTAAAAAGCAATGTTGTGCCGGAAATCGGTTAGAAAAGTACTGTCAATTTTTTCCAACTCTTCGAAGGGATAATACCGCAACAGGATTATTTGAATTTACACAACAGTGCAAAACTTACCTTTGTCTATTCGCTTTATCATCATGCCGTCTGCTCTCCTCTCCTTTAAGCATCCTTGTTTCTCTTTTCAAACCGATAATCTTGAAAGCTGTGGTAATAAAGAAGATGGTATTGCAGAAGAGCAGAAATCCAACCGGTCCATAGAAGTATGCCAAGACAGCAGTATCGGCTGAAATAAATCACAGAAAGACGTGAATCTCAGAGGTCCTGTGTAATCCCTCACACCCTACTTCTGCCGGGCCATTCTTAACATCGCCCTCGCAAGATGATGGGAAAAGAACGGGGGGTGGGGGTAGGATTTGGTCGGAAGCTGTTAAGGCCCAATTTGAAGTACTGCAGAGGCAAATACATAAGGAAACAGGGGAAACTAACTTACAGCAGAGTCATCCTTACGAAGTTAACAGTTCCTCAGCTGGTCAGGAAATTTCCCGCATTTTATCAAAACCAAAATTTCATTACCGTGTTCACAAGAGCCCTCCACATGTCTATCCTGAGCCAGACGAATCCAGTGAACGCCCTCTCATCCTGGTTCTTAACATTCGTTTCAATATAGTCCTCCCATCTAAGCCTACGTTTCTTAAGTGGCTTCTTTCCTTTAGGTTTTCCCACCAAAACACTGCATGCATTTCTCTTCTCCCTCATGAGCATCACGAAGACAAAAAACAGAACATGAAAAATTTTGGATGCTGACCGCGGGGTTGAGATTTTAATCCCGGACCTCCCGTGTTTGTTTAGTGCCACTCACTCGACTTGACACTCGATATTGCAGGAACTGACTTATAGGCCTACAGTCATCTTATACCATCCGATATCAGGATATGTGAAATTGCCCACAATGAACGTATTTCTAACAGAAATAAATATATATAACAACATACTGGTCGTCTCTTTTTTATTGGAAGTCTGAAGGAAGGATACCACTTAGGAAGATAATACTAAAATGAATCTTACAGTAATAGGATGTGTTGGCTTGGACTGGATACACTTAGCTCAGAACAGGGACAATTAGCGGGCTCTTCTGAACACGCTAATGAACCTTAAGGTCTGTAAAATACCGTGAATTCTGAACTGGATAAGGAAATGTTAGCTTCTCAAGAAGGATTCTGCTACATGGAGTAAGTTATTTACTGGAAGTATTAATATCAGTGCCCCCTGTAGCACTTCTGAGTCACATTTGTACCTTCCGGCAGGGGCGGGGGGTAAGAAACTTAACCTGCTATATTAAGGGAAGGCTGAAAGTGCGTGAGAAGGAATCCTGGAACTGCTATGAAGAGTCTGGAGGCTCAGTAAAAATGCATAATGAGAACCGAAATTTAAATTGCCTTGTTCATTTAATGACGGTGTCGCTATCTTCACTGTACAGGGTCGATAGTGCAGGAGTATGAATAGGGATCATTTAATCATACTTTATACTCTTTACCAATTATTATTAGGACAATCGAAATGAAAAAGATGAGATGGGCTGGGTGTTTAGCAAACATACGAACAAATAGAGAAGCGGTCAAAACTTCGGTCGGAAAACTAGAAAAAAAAGGACATTTTGGCAGTACGAGCAGTGCTGACGAGAGGGGTGTGAAGCCGGTAAATTTACCGGGCCCGACAGTCCGGAAGATGTCTCGGGGCCCGGGCACCGACTGTATTGCATATGCTTCTGTCTTTCTTTGTAGTATCATTATTTGTCGATTGCACCAGCCCGAGTCACTTGGCACGTGACATTCAGTCTTTCCGTTTGAGTGTAAACATTTTTAGCCGGTCCGCTGGGAGGCATGAGAGAATTTTTTCACCGGGGGTCCGAACCCGCTGTTGGCGGCCTTGAGAACGAGGAATTGATGGGAGGTGATAGCGAAAGATTAAATAAATAAGGAGAGTGGGTGTGGTCTATTGTTTACAGGGTGTGGCTTAGGATTGGGTCCAGTTACGTGTTTTCGTGTACATGGTACTGTAATGGACTTTTAAGTTTCATAATAGGCGGGAAATGTATTGAATAGCTCAGCGACTATCAGTTTCTCTAGACTTCCCTTCCTGTTTGGAGCTGATTAAAACACTCAACTGTAGACAGTGGATAAAGATACATCAGCTGCATTAGACATGATTAAGCACTTCCTATCTAATGTGACTGTGTACTAAGTACTGTACATTGCACGTTAATTACAGACGTCTGAGGAAATGCACTGTCGTGTAAGTTTGGTCGAATGCAAACAACTGCATTATCATAGAATATACGCATATGGCAGCGCAGTAGTTTGGATAGCCAACAAAAGTGATGGCTGAAACTTGTCGCTGAGACTCGCCGCTAATTCCCCAGACGGTTACAACGTACCTGCAGCCTCAGCAATGTCACTGCCAGATGATGATGACGGCATTAGGCGGTTCTTGCTGGTGCGAGACGCTATTAATCGGACGAAAGTAATGTAATTGCAAGGAACAGAGCCATTTTAGGCGCGTTCGCATAGTCACGAAAAGCGCCTGTTACCGTCTTTTACCCAGGGGAATGCATCTGACCAGCACAACGTGAGTAGGTCCCTGAACAGGCGCCATTACGGTCAGGGGAAAACGTACAGATCCCGTAAAAAAACACGAATCCCTTTCACTGCGTCTCCTTCTTTCCACTGGTCGCCATTTGTTAGGTGTTCCGTTTACAACAAACCTAAAACAAAATATATGCCCAGCTATATTGGGTTGGGGATTTCTTTTGTAGATACATTCTGTTTTTTAACACGTATGACCACAGGCGTAACTTGTTAAGCGAGGCCAAGGGGAGCAAATTGCTCACCAATATTTTTTCTACCTAAGAATATATTTTTTTTGGATACTGAGTTGAAGAGGAGCAAATAAAAGAAATTTATTTGGGAGTGGGAGAAAGGGGTATATGTATATTAACCCCTACCCTGCTAACGTGGAGAATATGGTGAGTTCCTAATAATGCCAGCAAATGGCAGATGGGATTTAATTCGGCGTTTCAAGGGTTAAGGACTGGTTGAAACCGATATTCCCGCCCTTTCTAACTTTACCGCTTTGTAAATTAAAGTTCCTCATAACCACGGTCGATTTCTCCCACCCATGTCAGTAGCCAAATTAAGCCTATGCCTATCAAAATGTGTCTTCCGGAGGTTAATATCTAATATGTACAGACAGCAAGGTGCAGCTGCACCCTAGGAAGTTAGCGGAATGTCAGGCTATTGGTATAGCCGAGGAGGTATAAACATTACGCGAATGCACCACAACTGGCGTTATGCGTACATTGCCTATCTTGTTAGAAGCCTAAAATCTTGTGTAGTCTAGCAGATAGATAACGAAATTTCAGAGGAACCGTTTACCTCAATCAAACCCTCAAATAATACTAATATATGATCACTGTAATTGTCATATTACAATTAATATGCATATAATAATTGCCTGAATAATAATCTAGTTTGATAAAAATCAGTTGAATGGTGGGAATGCCATTATGGAGTAGATTGTGGAAATATTAAGAACTTCATTGCTGTTCTTTCGGTATTTGCTGTTTCCTTTCTTTATTGTCAGAAAGGAATGTGTAGAATTTTTCGTTGTAGTCATGGGTGTATGTAATTACTGTTGTCTTGCCTGTGTCAGCTCTGGTGATCATGGCGTTGTTGTTGGTAATTTTTTGGTTTATTTGTTTTAGGGCGTGCAATTGTCTTTTGTGTGTGTGGCGTTGTGGTTGTTGGTGTTGTGCAGCTGTTTTAATATCTTGGCCGCTATTATGCGAAAAGGGTTCTGTAGCTTATCGTCTAGAAGTTTTATGGCGCGTTCCGTCTCGATGACCAGGTTTTCCCAGGTTGTCTTCGTCGGTTTCTGCATGCTGTATTGGAGTCCTAGATCCAGTAGCTTCTGTTCTTCATCAGTGAAATGCATATCAGTTAGGTTGATGGTCCGTGGATATGATGTGCGTTGCCGTCCCTTGGGCTTGAGCATGGAGGTGTTGTGTTTTTCTTGAAGCTTCTCCAGTTTTTCGTTCAGTTTTTTTGTAGTGGTTGTCCATTTCCCATTGGAGGTTGTAGTTAATTATGTCCATTATGGTTTGCCAGCAGCTGGGCCATAGGGCCGCGCATTCCATGTGTTTTTTGTATAGTTGTTAATTTAGTTTCAATTTTTGGTGTGTAGGAATTTAATTTCTTGGGTGAATCGAAAGTGCGTAGCAGCTCGTATCGTGCTCCTGTCCCTCCGGCTATTACCATTGATTTCGATGGATATGTATGTAGGAGTCAGTTGTTTTGTTCTACAGGCTTTGTTGAACCAAATGGCGGCTGTAGCTTTGTGCAGTCTTCGTTTTAGGGTATTGTATTTGAAGATTTCTTATGCCTGTTTGGCCTCTTTCACGTCTTTGGACCGCTCAAAGAGGCGATGGAAGGCAAGTCTTTCAGGTCCGACGAAGCGGTGCAGCAGGCGGTGCACGAGTGGCTGCGCTCTCAAACAAAATATTTTTTTTAGAGGTATCCATGCACTTCCGAAGCGCTGGAACACTTTTATGGAACGCAATGGAGACCACATAGAAAAAAGAATCATTGTGTACCTTGTGTCTTCCATAAATTACGAGATAAAAAATATTGAAGATTTTCATTTGACTCACCCTCGTACAACCACTTCCTTTATACGGACTGGTCATTTCCTCACTGTGACTAATGATCTCGTACAACCACTTCCTTTATGCGGACTGGTCATTTCCTCAGTGTGACTAATGATCAGTCGTGGAACGAGATAAACTCTAGCCGACGTGACTAAAAATGTTAATGGCTCTCCTCGCTCTGCTTAGGAGTTTCTATGCGTGTTTGCACAGTCGCTAAAAGCGCCTATACTAACTTCATGTCCTTACGTCCTTCCGCCCACCTGCATGTACCAGCGTGGCTCCAGCTGGACGTATGTCGGCGAAATTTGATACTGGGGACTTCGAAGAAAATCTGTCTAGAAGATTTCATTTTGGATAAAACCGGACAAAAATATCGGGCACTTTGTGAGTACAGAACGTTGATGTACGTGTGCCCATTCCTTGTAGGAGATTGGTTTCTCTTCTACACGGAATGGACACACACATCAACGTTCTCTACTCACAAAGTGAAGTAATACTGCAAAAATTCAAAAGATTATCCTTTTCAACACAAACGATAACCCACATCAATCAACACATACTCCAAAAATATGCAATAAAACAAACATACCATCTACTTGAAGAAGTCTCTACGTCGTATGCCCAAGATAAACACTCTGCATCAATGCATAAGCAACGCCTTAATGCAGTTCTTTTCTATTAAACAACGATATGTTTATCAACTACCAACGGCCAATACGTACCGTCACAATAAGATCAACAAACTTCTTAACTACAATTTCCATAGATCTAATACTACGCCGCTACGAATAATAAACCAGTGAAGAATCCACAGACACAGTCAAATAGAAAATAACTTTCCTAATTTTGGTACCCCCACCACTTTCCATGATTATAATGCCCTGTACTTTTATATTCTATATATATATATAAACATACTTTAATTTCCACTAAATTATTTCTATACTGTAACACAGTGGAATTAAATTTGCTTCAGTTTTATATACGTTATGCGAGGTCTCGTAGCTAACAATAACAACAGCATAGCTAATTGTATGGTTTACCTTGCTAAGAAAAAAAGTGATCAACTTTAAGATGGCTCATAACTAGAGTCGAAACATGTCGTTGAAAGAAGCAATGTAAGGCTACATCTTAATAATAAAAAACATTAAATAAGTTGTGTTTGACTATATTTTATCTTTATATTTTATGATTCTATACAACACAACGGGGATCTCACCTGAAAGTTAGAGGAATTTTGTTCACTCCAACTGGATAAACTGCTGTAGATTCAAGCCAAGCCAAGCCAAAGTGTTAACTGGGGGCGGAGACTTGCGCGAAGCGCAAGTCGACGTCCCCCTTTCTGTTAGCCATTCCTGCGTTTGACCGCACTGCTGGGCTCAGTAACAGATTCCTAAACTCTAACAGGGCGATTTGCTTACGCTAACGATTTTGAAGCCAGGCTGAGGGCCTTGGCTGATAATGCGAAAGACTAGGGCCTAG
>Ga0123355_10007245_pt1 | contig 16582 bp, 12 predicted proteins | sample TergutEmb28metaG_3_FD_89872 | JGI IMG/M metagenome (GOLD analysis project Ga0123355, IMG submission 89872) | Embiratermes neotenicus P1 segment gut microbial communities from Petit-Saut dam, French Guiana - Emb289 P1 | ecosystem: Host-associated > Arthropoda: Insects > Digestive system > Gut ...
CGGGGCAATTTATTGAATATCTGCACCGCATAAAAGAGGATAAAATTATTGTGATAATTACTCATGATTCGCAAGTGCTGGACAGCTGTGATGAGGTGATTTCAAAAGCAGGTAATTTCAAAACCCATTGACACCATCCCATTCACCATGAACATTGCTAATACCCACAGGCTAAGCACTGTCCAAAATGCGGTCAGGATTATTGTCATGGAACAAGGCGGCATAGTTGGAATCTGGCAAACATGATGAATTATTGCAAAGAGACAGGGTATATCGCAAGCTGATTGAAAGTTCAAGTTAGAATCTGTTCCCATTTTTGTCCCGCTAACCACGGGGCTTGTTTTTTTGGATAAGTTTTGCATGGCACAGCCCAATACAACCATTAGTTGCACAAAATACAACCAATGCGCTACAGCTTCAACCAATGATATATTGCGGCGTACGCACGAATGGGTTAACCTATAATTACAAAAAACCAGGAGGGATTGTATGATATCCACATTTTTTAAAACCATGAAACGGAACCGCATTAAGTATCGGGGCTTTATGGTTTTTTGGCTTATATCGTCAGGCATATTTTCCGTTGCAATTGTTTTGCAAACCCAAATGCGAGGCTCGCTTGGGGAGGCCGCTTACTACGGTCAGCCAAACACAATACTTAGGCTTTTGATACTGCTTACAATTATTTCGGTTGTTAGAGCTATTAATGCGTTTTTTAGGACTTACTACCGAATGCGCTTTAGCGCGAACGCCGGATATAACCTGCGTGCAAATTTTGTAAAGTATTTTTCGCGCATATCGTTTACTACATTCGAAAAAGCGGGCAGTGGCGAAAGCCTATCTATTTTCCAAACAGACCTACGCTGGGCAAGGGATTTTATTGGCGCGCAAGGCTGGGAATTAGTTGAAGATACGGTGTACCTGGTGGCAATTTTCGCTTTTATGTTTATGGTAAGTCCATTTTTAACATTTGTCCTAATTGGGATTATTCCTGTGCTTGCGGGCATGCAAATGTTGTCTTCTATTCCAATACAAAAACGCCAAAGAGTAATGAGCGAAGAGCGGGCAAATTTTAACGCAGTGGTAAACGATTCTTTGCAAAACATTTCTACCATTGCGGCGTATTCATTAGAAGATGTGCTTGAAGAACGATACTTGGCCGCATATGATAAATTTTTTGCGGCGTTTAAGCAGTTTTTCCTTACAATGCTTCCGCTGCTTTCTTTTGGATTTGTTGCTGCCTGTATACCGCTTGCTGTTATAAATGTGCTGGCGGCCAGGCGGGTTTTGAACGGCGACATGTCCCTGGCAGATTTTATTGCATTTACCGCCATGGCTTTAATGACAGTAGAATGGGTAGCTACACTTGCGGAGCGTTTTAGTGGTGTGCAAATTGGAATGGCAAATACTAAGCGGCTGCTTGGCAGTACATCGGAGGAATTGGAGGACGTGGGGTTTGCGAATGACGAAAGGCGTGCGAATGACGGGGGAGCCATCTCCTTCAACAATCTTTCCTTCAAATATAACGACGACGCGCCTCTGGCAGTTGACAGTGTAACTTTTAGCATAAAACCTGGCACACGCATTGCTTTTGTTGGCGGTAGTGGCAGCGGAAAATCTACATTACTAAAGCTGCTTCTTGGGTTATATGAACCAACGTCTGGCGAAATTTCTGTTTCAGGCAAAAACATAGCGGGGTTACCGAAGCATAGCCTACGTAACATTTTCGCTTACGTCCCACAGGATTCCTTCTTGTTCCCGGAATCCATAGGGCAAAATATAACACTAGAATCAATAATTACCGACATGCCCCGCCTAGAAAAAGCTGCACAGGACGCAGGCATATTGGAATTTGTCAATTCCCTGCCCAACAAATGGGACGACGTTTTGCAAGAGGCATCCGAAAATGTATCCGGCGGGCAACGCCAGCGCATAGCAATAGCCAGGGCATTTTACAAAAATGCCCCTGTCATTCTTTTTGATGAAGCAACGTCCGCCCTGGACCCAACTACGGAAGCGGCTATTTTAGAAAGTTTTGATAAGGCTGCAAAGGGCAAAACCGTTATAATGGTTGCCCACCGCCCAGCCGCCATAGCCGCTTGCGACCAGATTATTGTAATGGAAAACGGAAAAATATGTGGCATTGGCACCCATGATGAACTTATCGAATCCAACACAGTTTACAAAAACCTGTACGAAAATAGAAAAGAGGTGGCATATGAGTAAAAAAGCGACTACGCCGCTTCCCAAAGGAAGCAGGATTCATTCCCACAGGAGCGGCAGGGTTTGGGGCAAGGTTTTATTAAATAATGACAATAAATATTTTTTTAGGATGTTTCGCTATGTAAAGCCATATGCTTTCGCTTACTTTTTCGGTAAGTTTATGCATGGCTCCCAAGGGTTTGCCCTTCCGTTTATCATCTCCGTTTTTTCTACCAGCGTAATGTACGCAATTACAGGCAGGAACTTGGATGGGGTTCTATCATCTGCTTTGTTGCTGTTTGGTATGATAATCGGGTTCCTTATTCCCTTTATCATTGGCATTTATTTTAACAATGTCGCAGAGCAAAAGGCTGTGAGGGATTTAAAAAAGGAGTTGTTCCGCACATTTGTAAGAACCGGTCTGGAAGCCGACAAACATTCCGGCGAGGGTATTGCCGCAATAAATACCGATGCGGATACCGCCAGCCAAGTGTATGCATGGCCGCTTTCGGCATTTCTTATAGCTGTAATAAATATAGTATTTTCGTCCATTGTGGTTTTTGTAGTCGAATGGCGCATAGGTATTGCTGCCCTATGTATTGGTATTATTGGTTTTGCTTTGCAAAAAAGGTTCACAAAACCCCTGGCAGATGTAAACAGACGTTGGCTTGCCGTAAATGCCGATACAGTAAAAACTGTAAGCAATATATTTTCTGGTGCGATAACAATTAGGGCTTTTAACATGCAAGCAAAAGCAGAACAATCTTTTGAACCAGAAAACGACGAGCTTCGGCAGCTTGGCACAAAAGAAGGGCTAATTAGCGCATGGCAAGGTTTTTTCTCGTTAAAAATTAACTGGCTGACACTTATTGCTGTTTTTGGTGTTGGCGGCTACCTTGTTGCCACAAGCCGCATGGAGTTTCATATGTTAATGATGCTGCCGCTCATGTGTTCGACCCTTACAATTGGATTTGACAATATTGGGCGTGCGTATGCCAATTTGCAGGGGCCAATTGCCGGGGCAAAGCGTGTGTTTGCGATTCTAGATGCAACGGATGATAACCAGTTGGTGACTGAGAGTAACCAACTGAACGAAAAAACTGCAACGGGTTATGGTTTAAACATCAAAAACCTGAACTTCACATACAAGAGCGTGCCAGCACCGGTACTAAGCGACATTAACCTAAAAATTGCGGAAAACAAGATGGTTGCCTTGGTTGGGGAATCCGGCAGTGGCAAGTCTACCTTGCTACGGGCAATTATCGGAATGTATGAACGGGATGATTTAGACATTACCCTTGGCGGCATTAACTTTGGTGAAAGCAGTACCAAAAACTGGCGCAAAAATTTTGCGTATGTAGACCAAAGTTGCAAGCTTTTTGACATGACTATAAAAGAAAACATTGCAATGGGTAAAGGTGGAAAAGCAACGACGGAAGAAATTCTTGACGCAGCAAGAAGGGCTGCCGCCCACGATTTTATACAGCAGCTCGAAAATGGCTACGATACAAACTGCGGAGAAAAAGGCGGTACCTTATCCGGTGGGCAAAAACAGCGGGTTGCCATAGCACGTGCACTGGTAAAAAAAGCACCTGTACTGGTTTTTGACGAAGCTACAAGCGCACTTGACGCGCAGTCAGAACGGTATATAATGGAAACAATTAATTCTCTGCGGCATGACCATACAATTTTAATTACAACACATAACCTGGAAAATGTTATAGCTGCCGACCAAATTGTTTTGATGGATAGCGGGCGTATCGCGGAAATTGGAACTCATGAAGAGCTTATGAAAAATGGCGGGATATATTACCTTATGTATAAGGAGGCAATTTATGAAATGGAGCGTTGAAAAAGCAAAGGAATGGCAACAAAAAACCGGATGGTTGTTTGGCTTTAACTGTGTTACTTCAACCGCGGTTAACTCTACGGAAATGTGGCAGGTCTCAACTTACGACAGAGAGTCGTTAAAACGTGAGTTGGCACTTGCGGCGGAAACCGGATTTAATACTTGCCGTGTTTTTTTGCAGTACTTGGTATGGGCAAACGAGGGCGATGGTTTTCTTAACACCTTTGCAGATTTTTGCAATATTGCGGAATCTGCGGGGCTTTCCGTCATGCCAATTTTATTTGACGACTGCAATTTTGCACAAAAAGAGCCATACCTAGGCGTGCAAGACGCGCCACGCCCGGGTGTATCAAACAGCGGTTGGACACCATGCCCAGGTTCAACTATAGCAAATGACCCCTCGAAAGAGGAAAGCCTTTGCGAATATGTAAAAAGTATTGTAAGCACGTTTAAAGGCAGCAAGCAAATTGTTGTGTGGGATATGTATAACGAACCCGGTAATAACGGCAAGGGCATAGACAGTATGTCGCTAATGGAAAAAGCCTTTACATGGGCACGGGAGGCAAAGCCAGTCCAACCCCTTACCGTTGCGGTATGGAACCCGGCAGACTACAACTTTGCCATATGTGACCATGTTGATATTGTATCTTTCCACGATTATCAACCTGTTGATAAAACGCAGGAGCTGGTCGCCCGGCTGCAAGAGTACAACCGCCCTATACTTTGTACCGAATGGCTTAATAGACCCGGCGGTAATGACTTTGAAAATCATCTGCCTATGTTTGGACGCGAAATTATGGGAGCGTATCACTGGGGGCTTATACTGGGTAAAACCCAAACCAATTTACATGGCAGCACCATATTTGGCGAGCCTGATCCGAACCCAATAATATGGCAACATGACCTTTACCATCCCGATTGGAAGCCGTACAATAAGGCAGAGATTGATTTTATTAAACAGTTTGCCGCAAAAATGTAAGACGCACTATAGTCATAGGAACGCAAAACCGTCCCATTAGCGCACAAAAATTGTTGTGCAATAATGGGACAATTTTACATTCCTGTGACTTTACAATTCATGAAAAATGCCACTGTAGTTACTTTAGTGACCATAGTGGTTTTTTTGTGTTTTAAACTTTTTTACGTATTTGCTGTGTAATACCAGCCGTACAGCTTGCAGTTTTGCGGTATATTGTCGTATACTTAAACACAGATTAGTTCACACAGAACAAGTAAAGAGGGTTGTATTATAGATGTTTGTAGACAATGTAAGAATAACAATTGAATCCGGAGCCGGCGGCAATGGCAATATCAGTTTCCGGAAAGAAAAATACGTACCAAACGGCGGCCCAAACGGTGGCGACGGCGGTAAAGGTGGCGATGTTCTTTTTGTTGCCGACACAGGTGTAAACACGCTGATTGACTTTAGGTACAAAAAATCCTACAAGGCCGAAGTAGGCGAAGATGGCGGCGGTAACAATTGCAGCGGAAAAAGCGGGAAAAATCTTACGCTGCGTGTTCCCGTGGGTACGCTAATCCGCTACGGTTGGGATGTTGACGAAAAGGGCAAACCCAACGGCCTTGTAATGGCGGATATGAATGAGAAAGACCAGCCACGCTTACTTGCAAAAGGTGGTCGCGGCGGCCGTGGCAACCAGCACTTTGCAACCCCGTCACGCCAGGCACCAAAATTTAGCGAGGATGGTAAACCCGGCAAAACTTATAAAGTTACACTGGAGCTTAAACTTATTGCCGACGTGGGTATAATTGGCTTCCCCAATGCGGGCAAGTCTACGCTTTTGTCGCGGGTTACAAGGGCTAACCCCAAAATTGCAAGCTATCAGTTTACAACGCTGTCGCCAAATTTGGGTGTGGTGCGGCATGACTTTGGTGCCGACTTTGTGCTTGCAGATATTCCCGGGTTAATTGAGGGTGCAAGCCAGGGTGTTGGCCTGGGCTTTGACTTTTTACGTCATATCGAACGTACGCGGGTGCTTTTGCATGTGGTAGACGCCGCAAGGCTAGAAGACGACCTAACCCCGGTAGAAGCACTCGAAAAAATTAACAGCGAACTTGGGGCCTATAAACCTGAACTGCTAACACGCCCGCAAATAATTGTGGCAAACAAGACAGACCTTATGCCCGACGAAGAATATCTGTCTGGGCTGGAAGAGTATGCAAACAAACATGGCTGGCGGGTTTACCGCATATCTGCAGCAACCAGCCAAGGGCTTGACGAACTTATTCGTGGTGTATCCGAGGTATTACGCGACGCGCCAACCATTGACGATTTTGAAGCCGACTACGAAACTTTCTTTGAAGCCGAGCGCAGGGAAGAATATATCTCTGTGGAAAAAGTAAAAGAGGGCCTATACCGTGTAGAAGGCCCCGGCGTGGAGCGTATGCTTGGTTACACCAATATGGAAGACGAACGCGGCTTCGCATTCTTCCAGCGTTTTTTGCGGGATAGAGGCATTATTGATAGACTGGAAGAGCTTGGCGTAATGGAAAATGATACCGTGCAGATATATGAGATGGAGTTTGATTATTGGAAGTAGGGTGTGTTCGGTAATTCGCTTGTGCCGAATTTTCGAGTAAAAGTTGTGCTAGGCTAGAAGCGGAAAGCCGCATGTACCCAAAGGTACATAAGGCTTTATGCGACGACGCATAGTGCAATTTTTACCGAAAAGGCGGTGCAATGGAATTATCGAACACACCCTAGTAAGCGCATAATATTTATGCCAAAAGCAAAATAGAGATGGCCACAATTCCATGTTACGCAAAAACATTACCAACGCTCTTTTGATTGGGGATGCTGTACACGACTATAATTCCAAATAAAGCCAATAGCAAATTGCTGTCGTGTAACGTCCCTGTTTTGGATGCTGTTTCTTGTGACTATACATTCGAGGTGACAAATGACAAAAGCCCTTATAGCCATGAGCGGCGGTGTAGATTCATCTGTTGTGGCATATTTATTAAAACAAGAATATGACTGCATTGGCGCAATGATGAAACTCTACACCAACGACGATATCCCAGAAATGGACAGCAAAACCTGCTGCTCACTTAGCGACGCAGAAGACGCACGCCAGGTGGCGGCTTCTTTATGTATGCCTTTTTATGTATTCAACTTTACCGACGGCTTTGCGGAAGCAGTTATGGACCGTTTTGTGCTGGCGTACCAAAACGGGCAAACGCCAAACCCCTGTATAGACTGCAACCGCTTCATGAAGTTTGAGCGGTTTTTAAAGCGCGCAACTGAACTTGAATGTTCTCATATTGCCACGGGGCATTACGCCAGAATTGCCCCTGACGCAAACGGGCGATACCTGCTAAAAACGGGGCTTGATGTGACAAAAGACCAAAGTTATGTATTATATGCTATGACTCAGCCCCAGCTTTCACGCACACTTTTGCCGCTTGGGGAAATGACAAAGGACGAAGTGCGCCGGATAGCGGAGGCACAGGGTTTTGTAAACGCAAAAAAACGGGATAGTCAAGATATTTGTTTTGCCCCGGATGGGGATTATGCGGGGTTTATCCAGCGGTACGCCAGTTCACGTCATCCCAAGCTTAACGCCGTATCAAATGTGGGGCAGAACCCCTGTAGACCAGGCAAATTCATAGACGCAACCGGTAAAATTCTTGGTAACCACAGGGGTATAACCCACTACACAATTGGGCAGCGTAAGGGGCTTGGCATATCTGCCGCTCATCCGCTGTTTGTACTTTCTATTAGCCCGCAGGACAACACAGTTACCCTGGGCAAAAGCGAAGAGTTGTTTTCTGCTGCCCTTACGGCCCGGGATATCAACCTAATTGTAGCCGACCGGTTTGACGCCCCAGTTCGTGTACAAGCAAAAATACGCTACAGCCATGCCCCCCAGCCCGCTACATTGCACCAAACAGACGCCGACAGTTTTGCTATAGAATTTGACAACCCACAGCGCGCCATAACCCCCGGTCAGGCTGTGGTTGTGTACGACGGCGACATAGTAATTGGCGGCGGAACAATTATATAGTCATCTCACTTTAATAAGATTTACAATAGGCTGGCAATTTGTGATTATCACACATTTGTCCCGCATACATATAGTAATGTAGAAAGCGATATAGCTACAGGAATGTAAAACTGTCCAATTATTGCACGCAAGAATGGACGGTTTTGCGTTCCTGTGACTATAGTATCAGCTTTCGATAATTTGGGGCGGAAAGACCCCGCCCATACGAAAATATCAAAAGGGGGTTTTGGCATGTTCCGGAAAAAACGCCTTATGGGACTGATATTCTTTTTTATTGGCGTAGGTATGATTATACAATTCATGATGCCGGGTTGGGGATTTTTGATTGCCTCTGCCCTTATAATACTGGGCTTTTGGTATGTGTTTGCAAGATAATACCAATATCACGTTAAAACCTGCGCTTGGTTGTGAAAATTTCTCGCAAATACAATGAAGAGCCAACGACGCGTGCCCAAAGGCACGCTAGGAGGTGATGAAGCAGTAGTTGCGAGAAAATTTTTGCAAGCGAGTGAAGGTTTTAACGTGATATTGGTATAACTACAGCATCCCTTTAATCTCGTGTAACGAAAGCGAGAACTCTGGCAGAACATTTTTGATAAAATACGCAAGCTCTTCGCTTTCGATATTATTAATACTTTCGCTAACCCTATTAAGCGCCGCTTGAAACTCTTTGTTTCCGGCGTTTAATTCGTTTATGCATTTAATGTAGGCACAAAGCTTGTCTGCAATTTTTAATATTTTTTGTTCGGCGTCTGTTAAGTTGCTTCCGCTTATAAATGCGGAATAATTCCCTTGCAAATTTTTGGGCAAGTGGTCAAGCAATTTTTCGGACGCTTTTACTTCTATTTGCTTGTAAATATTTTTCATTTCTTCGTTGTAATATTTTATGGGTGTCGGAAGGTCTCCGGTTAAAACTTCTTCAATATCGTGGTACATTGCGCATACGGCAATTCTTTCTGCGTTGTAATTCTTGCCAAAATACATGTTGCCAACCGTAGCAAGATACTGTGCTATAAATGCACATTCCAAAGAATGCTGCATTAAATCTTCTTTTTGCAAGTTAAACATTATCCCCCAGCGGTTGATATATTTCATGCGAAATATTAGGGGAAGAAAGGTATTATCCATTTGGTGCCTCCTGTGTTATAGCTAACGCACCCCAAAACCGCGAACGATAACTTACAATTTTTCCACACTGCTGCATCAACTCCTCCTTGCGTGCCTTTAGGCACGCCGCGTTGTCGTTTCTTTGCATTGTGTCAAATTGCTACGTTCTCGTTCACGGTTTTGAAGTACGCTAGCTATATAATACGAATTTTGGGGGCGACCACAGCCCCTTACCGTAGAATATCTACGGCTATGCTCCCGTTTCCATAAGTATATATTAGTGCGGCTTTTCTGCCAACTGTACGAATATCTCCGTCATGCAAAAGAACAATTTGGTTTTCTATTTCTTCCAGTATAGTTAATGCCAACCCGGTCGCGTCACCGGAAATGTAAAACACGTCAACCCTTTCCGCAAGTCTTGCCAGCCTGTTTGCATCCTGTGGGCGGGGCGGGTCTGTTAGTATCAGGCCGCTTGCGGTCTGTACGCCGTGCATGTCCAGGTAGCGTAAAAGCGCGTCCTCGCCGCCGCGGGGGCTTCCTATTACCAGAACCTCGCCCCGGTGGCGCACAACCCTGTAGTTACCAAAGGTATCTAAGTCGGTTATATGCACACCGGGCGGGTGGTAGCGGATAAAAACTGCCACAATAAGCACTGCAAAACCGGCAAAAAACAATGCCAAACGCTTGCGAAAAACTTCGCCATACCCATTAAAGGCATGGGCAAACAACAAGAGAACCATAGCACCTATGGCAGCAACGGCTAAATTCCCGCCGGCAACAGGCAACATTGCAAAGGGCAAGCGGGCAAACAAGCCGCTGGTTACATAATAGAAACGCAAAATATAGTAAACCGTACCCGCCAAAAATGTTGCGGCGGGCAACCAAACGAGCCCAACGATCCCTACAGCAATCCCCATTACTAAAATAATTGTGGTGGTTGGCGCAATTATAATATTGCCGGGTATGCTGTACAGTTGCAACTCGTAAAAATGGAAGACGAACACCGGATATGTTGCAAATACCGCCGCAATGTTTACTGCAAGCCCTTTTCTAAATTGCCCAAGGGGTGGCATCCGAAGCTTCATGAGCATTCGTTCTGCCGGGGTTGTTAAAATGCCAATGCCATAAACCGCCGTGAAGGATAGCTGAAAGCCAACGTTAAACAAGAACAGCGGCTCGTACATAAGCAAAGCCACACATGCCCAGGATACCGCTGTTAGCAAATCATATCCCCGGTGAAGCACTTTGCCAAATATCAAAACACCGCCCATGGTAACGGCGCGCACCGTTGCCGGGGACGCGCCCGTCATAAGGCAGTACAAAATCATTATCACCAGCACGATAAGCCCGCTTTTGCGTTCGTCTAAAACCAAACCCAGGGCGGCGTTAAATGCCATCATAAGAACTGCCACATGCAGGCCGGAAATTGACAGAATGTGAAAAATGCCCATGCTGCGGTACTGATCTGCCAGATCCCGGTTAAGTTCGTATCTGTCGCCTAGTGTCATGGATTTTATTACCGCAGCTTCCCGCGGGGGCAATAGCTGATCGTATACGTAGGCCAGCCTGTCCCGCAACGTTCGCAAGGCTACGGTCAGGGAAAGGCCGGTATCACCTAATTGTACGGATTCTGCCCATATGACCCCGTCCACTTTTTGGGAGCGCAAATGCTGGAATTGGTTGTACCCACCAGGGTTTCGCCTTTCCGCTAATGGGCGCAGTTCGCCCGTGACGGTAATTTCCTGACCCAAGTTGGCCCACGGGAGATGAGGCCTTATATACGCCATGACTCGCATACCGCTTTCGTCACGAACAATTACCCGCTGGTTACCGCCGCCGGTTACGCCAACATCCACTGCAATACCGGATAATTGCACTTGAGCCGGCTCGGTTATTTGGTTATGTAAACTATGCCCCACCCGCCATGCGCCAAGCAGCAAAAATGGCAAAAAAATAAATACCGGCCAGTATTTATAAATGCGAAAAAGCAATATGCACAACAAAATGCCAAGCACAAAAGCCATAGCAAGCAGGGGCAAACTACCAAATGCCCCAATGATTATGCCGCATATAAAGAAGATTAGAATGTAGAGGACAGGGCGTTTCATTCCTCATCCTCTTCCTCTTCTGGCGGCACAAACCCCATCATTACGGTTTCATCATATTCAAACCCGCGGTTAAAATACGAAACCCCATGGAAATTATTCTCCCATACGGAATCGATTAAAAAAAACACCTGCCGCAAGTCCGCAGAATTACCAAACACTGTGTTAACAATGGATGCAATCGTCAAATGCGCCTGCGCGGGGCTGCCTGAAAAGCGAGAAAACTCACCGCTAAAATTTACATACACGCTTCTTATTTCGGTGTCGGATAAAACGCTTACTCTGGTGTCTGCTGGGATTAGTGAAACCGCACCTTCTATTGGTGAGCCTTCGATTAGCCGCTCAAGGGCAACTTGCACTTGCTCACGGGGGTTGGCGTCCGCGATAGTGTAGTATGTGCGAATCAGACCTTCGCCAGACTCGTCTATCAGGTACAGCACAACTTGCACATTGGCAAGGCGAGCGGGACTAATTTCCGGAGAATTATCTATTGTAGCTGCAGATTCTACCCAGGTGCTGTCGCCTGCGTGAAGTATAATATCGTCCACATACGGGCCGGCAGTCATTGTTAAAGTTAGGGCAGAGCGGAACAAGGCCTCCTGCAAAGGTGGGGTTTCCAGGTATGAGTCAAGGAAAATAATTACCAAGGTACGATCGTCTAGGTCGTAGCCAAGTATGGTTGCGGTATCGGGCCAGGTGCTTATCAGGTTGCCGCTTGGGGGCCGTTGTAAATTTGCAAGTGCCGAAGAAACCCAGTTTAGTCCGCCGGGGTGTGTGGGGGAGTAGCGGAAGTCACGAGGGTTTATGGATAATTCTTCGGAATGTAGGCGACCTGCCCGGGCATTAAAAAAATAGACCTGCATCCCCCGCTGAGCCGGTGTAAAGATATCGCTATTGCCGCGCATGATAACCGCCACTGCAACAATAACGCAGATAACCGCAAATGCGAACGCGGCAATGGCCATGGTGCGTTTTGACGGAGGGGATAATGTTTTTAAACCAAGCAGCGTACCCCTCAGTTTATCTATCACTGTTTTCGTAAGCTCAATGAATTTTTCCACGGTTCCATCTCCTAATTAAGGAATAAGCATATTTTTTCATATGCCTGTATCATTGATTTATCGGGGTTTGGCTAATATTTCGGACAGTTTAACAATGCGGAATGTATGTTCAAATTTTAGCACGTTTATGATTTCTTTTTCTTCCTGAGTGAATGTTAAGCTGCCGATAAAACCGTTGAACCTGTCATGAATGGTTTGGTACATGTGGCCCTACCTCCTAAGCGGCAATCTAATTACAAAAATCGAGCCTTCCCCGGGCTTAGAAGTCACGCGAATGCTGCCGTCATGCAAAAGTACCGTAGCCCGCGCAATTGCAAGGCCAAGGCCGGTTCCGCCAGTTTCTCTATCTCTAGTCTTATCTACACGATAAAAGCGGTTAAAAATATTGTCATGCTCTTCTTCGGGAATGCCAATACCCGTATCCTGTATTGTTATTATGGCAGAATGAGGGTCGGAATCTACAATAACTCTAACGGTGCCCCCTTTGGGGGTATATTTTATTCCATTCTCGACGATATTGGAGATGGTTAAACTTAATTTAATCTCGTCGGCGTCAAAACCAACTTCTCGCTCGGCTTCGTACAAAAGGATAATCTTGTTTTGCTCTGCAAGGGGAGACAGCCGCTTCAAAATATCCTCTACAAGCTGGTTTAAATCTATGCGGGATACGTTTAACCCTTGCTCACGTTGGTTAACTTTTACCAGTGCCAGCAGGTCGTTTGTAATGTTGGTCATGCGGTCTACTTCATTGGTTATGTCCGTAAGAAACTCGCGGTACATTTCTTCCGGGGCAGACTCTTGCAACAAAATAGACTCGCTTAGCACTTTAATTGCGGAAAGGGGCGTTTTCATTTCGTGGGATACATTTGAAACAAACTCTTCGCGGGTCTTTTCTGTCTGTTCGAGCTTTTCGGTCATATTGTTGAACGCCTTGGCTAAAATGGCGTACTCGTCCTTACCGTTTACGGGAATGCGCAACGATAATTGACCGGTGGTCATACGTTGTACCACGTTTAGGATTCGTTTAAGCGGGTTTATTATGTTGTGGCTTATCACAAGCACAAGCACAACAGACAACAAGCCTGTAAGCAGTGTCGACAGCACCAGAGTCATGCGTATGTCATTTACAAATTCAAAAATATCCGCCACAGACGCAACAACAAGAACGGCACCTGTACGACCGGTTCGTGCGTCGTAAATGCTAACAGTTACGTTAAGAACGTATCTGTCGCTGTCAATAGCGGTGGCGTGGTTGCCGGCAAGGGCCTCGAATATCTCCCCCATTATCAGGGTTTGGCCAACTCTGCTGCCCGCGCCCGTTGGGGTAATAGAGTCCGCAATAACCTTTGCGGAGTCGTCAATTATTAAAATGCGAAACCCGTAAGATGCGGCACGGTTATAAACCGTACTTTGCAAACGTTGTTGCGCCAAGGGTTGCTCTAGTATGTCAAAACCATGTACCTCTGCGACAAAGTTTGCCATCATGTTGGCCGATGCTTGTATCTCGCCAACCCTTTCCCGCATATGGTAACGCTGTATGGAATTTAGGACAATAAAAAGGAAGACAAGCAAAAGAACAACGCTTAAAGCGATGTAACTAAGTGCAAGCTTCCATCTAATGCTGTAATACCAAGGCAGTTTACCTAAAATAGTAACCCACTCCCCATTTTGTATAAATGTATTTAGGGTCGCTTGGGTTTTCCTCTATTTTTTCACGCAGGCGGCGCACGTGAACGTCTACCGTGCGAACGTCGCCGGTATTGTCTGTCCCCCATAACTGCGCCAAAAGAGCTTCCCTTGTATATACCCGGCCGGAGTTTTTGACCAAAAATTCCAAAAGATCATACTCTTTTGCTGTAAGGTAAATTTCCATGTCGGAAACAAAAACACGGCGGGACTGGCTGTCTATAGAAAGTTCACGCACGGTAAGGGTATTTGTGTTTGTTACAGGTTTTGGCTTGTTGGCACGGCGCAAAATAGCCTTGATACGGGCCTTAAGCTCCAGAATATTAAAGGGCTTTGTAATATAATCGTCGGCACCGTATTCAAGCCCCATAATTTTGTCCATGTCGTCGCCTTTGGCGGTTACCATTACTATGGGAACCGCGCTAAATTCCCTAATTTGCTGGCAAATTTCTGTCCCGTCCATTTTGGGCAGCATAACGTCCAGAATAATAAGGTCGTACGCATTTTGTTTTGCAAGTGCAAGAGCCTCTTCGCCGTCGTGGGCAGTGTCTACCTTCATGCCGTCTTGCTCTAAGCTAAATTTGATACCTTTGACGATGTTTTTTTCGTCATCTACCACTAAAACATATGCCATATATATCACCTCAAAAATAATTCACACTAACCGTTATTGCAAGGATGATTTTTCCGACGGGGCGTAAAGCGTTTACTTCGTTCATTGTCTGCTCTTCGCAATGATGGGCTCGTTCAGTTGGTGACTCACAGTCACCAACTGAATCCCGAAGAAAGCGTAGGTGGGATTCATTATCCATAATGCGAACGTTTTCCGTCTTGACCACCGGTGGGGTATGGGATAGCACCCCATTTTAACCAGAAAGGGAGATAAATTTTGAAATTCCTAATTGCTACAATTGTATTATACCTATTAACCAGCCAAATTACCAGTGTTTATGCCGACAATTTGGCTGAACTTCCAAGACCTGTATATTCTGCATCATCGGTACTGCTGATGGATGCCAACACGGGTATGGTTTTGTACGAATACAATGGCAGCGCAATTAAATATCCCGCAAGCATAACCAAAATAATGACGGCACTTATCGTGCTTGAACATGTGGATGATTTGTCAGAAAGAATTCTTTTTTCCGACCGCGCAGTGTACACGCGCCCGATAGGCAGCCACATTGCCATGAACAGCGGAGAAACCCTAACAGTATACGAAGCATTGTACGGTATAATGCTGGAATCTGCAAATGATGTTTCTCTGGCTTTGGCAGAACATGTTGCCGGCAGTGTAGAAGGTTTTGTAGAACTTATGAACCGCCGCGCCCGTGCAATTGGTGCCCACGACACATATTTTGTAAACCCAACTGGCCTTCACGCGGTGGGGCATGTTACAACCGCTTACGACTTTGCAATTATCATGCGGGAAGCCGTACGTCACCCTATGTTTGTGGATATAATAGGTGCGGTACGTTTCGACATTCCCCCGACGGAACGCCAGCCCGAAGTAAGAGCCTTGTTAAATTCTAACCACCTAATACGCCCCGGGCCACATTTTAATGAATCTGTAGTGGGTAGTAAAACCGGGTGGACAAACTCGTCGGGCCAAACCCTTGTAACTTACGCCAGGCAAAATGGGCGCAGGCTTATTGTAAGTGTACTAGGTGGTAGTTCCCCCGGGCAATTTATGGATACAACGGCACTTTTAAATTATGGATTTGCTCTGCCTTTTGAACCTATGCAAATTTTTGACAGCACGGCAAATACGCCTAAAGTTCCTGTTTACCAATATGTGGCTGGCGCACGTACCGAAGTTGGCAGGGTAACATTACAGGCTCGTGACAATTTATATTTCGATTTGCCGGCGGGCTTTGACATGTCCAATTTGCGGTTTAATATGTCTGTGCCACAGGCACTGGCGGCACCTGTGCAAGAAGGCGACGACCTGGGGCGTGTTACGGTTTATGTACAGGATGTGCGTATTGGGGATGCCCAGCTTTTTGCAACGGAATCTGTGCCAGAATTTGCGGGGTATTATCAAGAATCGGCAACAGCGGCCATTTCGCCTACGCCCGCTTCACCCGACCAATATGTTCCGCAGACGCCTGCCCCCACGGGTTATTATTACGAACAGCGACCGCCATTTTGGGCTTCCGAATATATAATAATGATGGCAATACCCCTTGGAATATCTGTTATCACACTAATTATTTCTGTAATTATATTTTTCGCGGGAAGAAAAAGCCGTATGCGAAAGGCATTGCATTCAAAATATGCTAGGTATCCGGAATATTATAGGTATAGGTAGGGGCATGGCTTGGCGGGCGAGCTCGCAGACTTTTTTATCTAGTCACATAAATTGAAAACCGTCCAATGTAACGAAGTAATTTGACGCAATACGAGGAAGCGACGACGCGTACACAAAGGTACGCTAGGAGTTGTTGATTGCAAGCAATCAACTTGCTGACGAAGTAGTGCGGAAAAATTATAGCTAGCGTACTTCAAAACCGTGAGCGAGAACGCCGAAATTTGACACAATGCAAA
>Ga0123355_10007247_pt1 | contig 16581 bp, 10 predicted proteins | sample TergutEmb28metaG_3_FD_89872 | JGI IMG/M metagenome (GOLD analysis project Ga0123355, IMG submission 89872) | Embiratermes neotenicus P1 segment gut microbial communities from Petit-Saut dam, French Guiana - Emb289 P1 | ecosystem: Host-associated > Arthropoda: Insects > Digestive system > Gut ...
CGTTCTGCCCATCGAAGCATTAAATCACAAACCGAACATAGTGATTGGCTTGTTCTCACACATAAATGGATATACAGCTGCCGGACAAATCTTACAAAGTCAAGTAAAAGGAAAGGTAGCGTTTCCTTGCGCTTAATTAAATGTCACTCTATAAAGACGTGAAGACGATAGGTGTTACCAGTACTTAATTTATCAACTGTACTGAGACTCTGGTGTTGGGGTGACATTTCATTTTTGGGTTTCAGGTCAAAATAAACTTTTATTTTCAGCATTAATGAAAATAACTCCCCGTTTAGTGCCTCTCACACACATCAACTCACAGTCAATCTCTCGAATGAATTACGAAATATACAGATTACAACAGCTTACAAAACTAGCACTAAAAATTCTATGGCGGATGTAAAAACATTATCAAATAGTGGACGTGGTATTGTTGTGCGAGTGTTCCCATGAACTGGTCAGTAGAGCTGTTGTGTCCCTGTAATCACAATTTCAAAAGATTTGCCTCAAATCCCCTTTAATATATGCATCAGATAAGAACGGCCAACTGCTGGCCCGCCGAAAGCTTGGGGTTTTGGGTGCCTACGAGAACTTGAGATATTCGTAATAAGGTCACAATTCTTGGCTGGCAATTGCAATGAATGTGGTGATTTTGATGTGTGAATCGAATCTAGTGTAACCAGCGTCAAGATTTCTAACAAGCTAACATTTCTTCGGGTGACAGTGCGTGTTTCATGCCCCGCATAGCTTTTCCGTCCTAATTATAAAGTAATAAAACTGGGATAAACACTACACAGGTAACGGTATAGTGACTGCGCTACGCGATGGACGAGCCGGGTTTCGAATCGCGGTAGGAGCAAGATATTTTTATCTTCTCCAAAAGGTCGAGACCGGCAGTGGAGACCACCAAGCCTCTTCTTCGATACAAGCGGCGGTTCTTCTGCGGTATTAAAGCGGCCGTCCTTAATTTCACCAATCACTTGCCATTAATTACAGTTATTTGGCCACGCAAATTTAAGGTAGAGACATTCTTATGCCGGCCTAATTTGAAGAAAATGTATTCACAGATTTGTCACTAGGTTCTTTCGCAAATCAAAAGCAAAAGTATGCTTCGCTTTTGGAAGCATATTCCAGGAAGAAAAGTTTAAGTGAAGTTGAAACATAACATTACCATTCCCAATATCGGAGATTTTCTTACCTGCATATTTTTGGCGTCATATAAAATTTCATAAACTAACATTTTAGCAACATCACATTCAGCAGCACACAGAACTCCGTTTTTAATAATATAACGATCATTTCGACTGCTAAATGGGACATAATTTTCTGCATCAAAAAGCAAAGCTCGCTCTGTACATTCATTAAACATGCAAAGATATTCCCCATAAATGTTAAGATTAATTTCTCGGGACTTTCTGGATGCAATTAGTGACATTTCACTTGAGTTCAACGACTTTCTTTGATTCGCAGAAATAATGAACGAAACTGAGCCGTTATACAGAGTCCGGCAGAAATAACTGACGATTTGGCAACACAGCTGTGAGTGGAACCGTTGACGCGGGGAATTTGTCCTTGACCGTCCTACTAGCGAGACTCAAAGCATTTCAGTTGCCATGGAGCGCTGGTCTGTGGAGCATCGGGCTTTCGCTGTGGAGACGTATTTCTAAAACAACGGTTCTGTCGTTGTGACTCAGCGGATATTTCGTCGGCACTTCAATATTCATCGGAACGACAGTGTTCATAGTGGCAATACTGTACTGTTGTGGGTGAGAAACTGCAGAGAAACAGCGTCTGCCGCAAAAAGAAAACGTCCAGGAAGAGAGCCTTCGCTTAGAACTCCTGAGAAAACGGAACGATTGCGTCGGGCTTTTGTCAGAAGCCCTCCGCTTGCAGGAATGTGCCTACAACAAAGGACGCCACCTCACACACCCTATATTCAGGGAGTTAATATTATAATTAAAATGCATTGAGATAAAGATAATTTTAGTAATAAATTCACCTAACAAGACAGTATACTGTTCATTTTATTGTAACTTAATATCGTCAGGTTTTTCTGCCGGATCCTGTATTGTTTATTACGTATTTCACTTGTGCCCTGCTGATCAGGCAATGGGAATGATGGAAGCATGAATTTTTGCACTTTTCTATTCATGTTTTCTTTGGAACTCCGATTTAGAGGTTTTGTGCAGAAAAACGTTTTTATTCGCGAAAACGGAGGTTTGCAAGTGATTCAGTCACTTGAACTCCAATACTTACTTACAAAAATGTGAATTTGTACGCTGGTCCTTAGACGGACTGTATCAAAGACGTCGTATCTTTAACATGATTTTGGGGTGCGTCATCCTCGTTGTGTTGGTTCAATAACAAAGAATTTCTGTGTATTACACATGCAGTCGAACGCAACTATATTTCACCTAGTAGTACAGTAGGTACACAACTATATGTTTCGGTCCTATATGTTGGCCACCTTCAGGTTGCGATTTAGAAGAACACCCCACACATCCTGTACAGCTGCTCCGTAAGTTAAATCAACCTGAAGAAGAACAAAATATAGGGCCGAAACATATAGTTGTATACCTAATGAACTACTAGGTGAAATATAGTTGTTTTCGTCTGCATGTGTAATACACAGAAATTCTTTGCTCTTACTTGATGTCCAGAATCCTTGAGTTTGAACTACAATTTGCACTCCTCTTGGCATGGACTCCAAGAATGAACGTAAATTTAAGCATACTACGCAAACGTTTGTCGCAAAGTTATGTTCACTTTCTGATTCCATGCCTAGAGCAACCTCATCCTTGGGTGCAGCTGAGTGATTACGGTTAGGGCTTGAAAAGGGTTTGCTTCGAAAACAACCCTTTCAAGGGCCAGAATGCGCCTACTAATTCATACTGCGTATAGTTTGAGCAGTAACAATTCTTAACCAAAGTCTCTGGAAAGAAGTGTTATTTTGCACGGAAAGTAAAAGCATATTTCACGTCTGGTAAGACAGAAACAGACAAATTCCGATAAAATGACTTGGCGCAAAGTGCTAAGGAAGTTCCTTGCATGCTGAAAGTCAGTAAGCAAGGTAGAAAAGGATGGAGCAGCAAGAAAGGAAGCTCGACAATAATTCGCAGGGAAGACAAACAACAGCTACTTCAAGTTCCGAGGATCTTGCGCAACAAAGTTTGCAAATTACGGCGCCACAGAGGCGTGGCAAATCAGGCTGCATGACATTAAGTCCGTCCTAGTTGAACGGACCGGAAATATCTTCTTAAATTCTCTTCTGTGCCCACGAACACATTAATTTCTTTCCGGCAAGTTAATACACCATCTGTTCAGAGTCTTCACCATCTTTGCGAATATTTGACTACAGCAAAGTATGATTTATTTTACACTTACATGCACAGGAAATTAAGACAAACAAATAAGTAAAGACAAACCAATTATATGCTTTTGTATAGTCACCAGAAGGCGGGGCATAAACAGCCACACACATAATTCATAATGTCCATCCGTTAGACTCTGTATCTCGGAAACCAACAACGACAGGTTAAAATCGTTAACCAAACAGCTGCCCATGGTGGAATAGAAAACTGGGAAAAATTCTAACTTTGCCTGTTACATGCATGGGCTAAGGTGCATCATTTTAACACACTGCTTTAATATTGATGCATTCCCAGGGGAAACCAAAATTGGCGCTGTTACTAAGGTACCGGGAGAAATTCACTCTGCGAGAAACCATTGGTCTATTGGACAATTCTTCTCCTTTATGATGCATAAATTGGACATTATTAGCAACGACAAAAGAATATAAAATACATTTTATTAATTTCTGAGGAAATCCCCAAACTTTAAAGTTTTGTTGCTACATGCACGAACTCGACTCCACGTGAATTTGTTTTCCCTTTACATTCAGCAGTTCTGCGAAAAACCAGTCGTGCTAATCACAACGTAAAAATGGGGAACAAATCCTTCGAAAGTGGCAAAATACAAGCATTCCAGTAAAAGAACAGCGAACGAAAATCGCATTTCCGAAGTTACGGATGAATGAACGATCTCAGAGAATGTTTGTCAGCAGTTGTTCATGGAATTCTGCTTCCTCATTTCTCCGAAACCCGAAGACTAAAACAAATAAACATGCCTTCGAAAGTCATGTAGTCGGTCATGAAGACTTGAAAGCAAACTTGTGGATTTTTAATCTTGATGATAAACAAATTTTGTGGTTTCGGGTGGCAAAATTATGCATAAATGAATTCACGGTGTCAATAAACAAAACTATGACAAGAAGCCATAAAAGGAGGAAGAAACAGGGGGTTAGAGATAAATGCACAAAAAGCGGCTGCAAACAACATCAGTACGGTGACCAAATAAACAAAACTTAGATGGAAAGAAAAAACGTAGCAACAATGAGACCAATGACAAATTATGCCTAAGTATAAAAATTTTTTCCTAAACCCGAAGGGGTCAGACAAAATGGGAAATAAATGAAAATGAGAGGATAAAATCCGAGTGGGTGTTACAGGAACTGTTCTGGAGCGTGTGAACTGGATTTGACTGGCTGAAGATTGAGCCTAGAGACGGGAACATACTGGGACTGCAATGTATTTCACATTCCTCATGTTGTGGCAATTTATTGCTTTGGCGATGAAGGACCATGAGCGTCTCACGAAGTGCTCAGATCCGTGCCGGCAGTCACTGCGTGAGAAAAAAGGCACGACGCCATGTAATGCCATCAAAATACAGATCAAATACGTGCAGATCTAAAGCGAAGTATAGTGAGCACTTTACTGCCCAAACACTGGTAACGTGGCTTCGAGATGCACTCAGGTCTATGCAAATGTTACAGGAAAATATAGAACTTCAGCTTTCCGGTTTAGCCTCATCGTGTTTGGAAGCTCTTTAAAGTTTCGGCGTCCTGTGTAGCAGCCACGTTGCAGGTTAATATAAGGGTAGCAGGGGTAGTGGACATATATATTGAAGATGGCAGGTGCAGTGACAGCTGCAACGCAGTACGCCGCTAAAAGCTGCAAAGCAGATCAGTGGCAATCATAGTGAGAGATGGGAAGTGAAAAATTTACCGTTGAAATTTCAAAGTGACTGATACTAATGTAATAATGTAATACACCCGACGGACTCGTTCTTGGTAATGCAGTGTGGTGTCATTGCAATTTGACTCCTACGATTAAAAAGGATAACAAAGACACATAAAAGGTAAAGCAGTCCCGTTACAGGCCCAGAAGGACCCAAAGGGTTCCAGGATGTCAAGGTTCCCAGATTTCGAGACAACTGCACAGGATGGTGGTAGGTTGTCAGCCTTGCGCATCGGCCGCCTTTACCCCCCAAGGAAATACTCCTGGTACTCATTTCTGTTAGAGGCTGAGTCGACCCCGGGGCCATAGTGCGATCGGATTTTATGTCAATGAAAAATCCACTGAAATCAGCTGGGATCGAACCAGCGACCTTCTGATTTGTAGCATAGCACCTTAACCACTGTGCTACCGCGGTCCCATAACAAAGACATAAAAACGATAAAAATCCTTCGCCTGGTGTCTGAATCCACTGTAACTCTAACCCTAGGTAAGGAGGAGAGAGAGAGAGATGTGTACGTCACACACAGCAGTGTAGCAGACAGCTGTACTAAAAGCAGAAATTGCAGTACAGTCCAGGATCAAAATGTTGTCAAGCGAAGTACATCTAATTACTCAAGGGATCTTCTTACTTTGGACCTTTTCTGTCATGTTTCGAAGAAGTACTACGTTTTGGAAGCCGGCTCTGATTCCGTCTTCAGTTAGAGGAAAGCATCTTATCTGTTGAACCCTCAGAAGGACGTGTTCCGCGTTACTGAGCACCCCAGGGATCGGCCAGACAGAGGTGCTTAACTGCAGATGGAAACAGAAAAGGCTCTCGAAACGCAGTACTACATTGATGGTTGGATAATGGATGAAGGCCAAAGCAAGAAGGTCATTTCTGTACGTCATAAACCATCGTCAGAGCCCTATAGATTTGAAAGCACATCGAGATTTTGGGAATAATGGCGTAAAGTGAAGCGCCTACGTTTTGAAAAGTAGTAGTTACTCGGTAAAGAAACGCGCCGGCCTTTGAGACACGAAAATTTCATTACCGATATACAAAAGCATGTATTAGTTAGATATACCGTCTGCTTTAATACTAAGAACGCTACTGTTTGACATCAGCCTCTGTTTATCGGTTTCGCATGATCCTCAGAACATGGATTATATGTCTAAAGCTTATTAAGGGACTGACTTTCGTAATGCAGAAACGGTGTTTTTCCGTGACACAGGTACTGCAATTTTAAACATGAGCACGATGGTTAAAATGGTTAAGACACTGGGGTTACAGTATATTCATACCACATGCTTTAAATCATGCACTTTAAAAGGCAACACTTAGTATTTTTGAACGAATAAACTGCAGAAATTTCTTAAACACCATCAATCGATTTGTGCATCTAGTGGCGATGCAGGACTTCTGTGTGTGAGGCGGAATCTTACTTATCCCTTATACTTACTCTATGCTTCAATATGTTTGATGACGACTATAGCATAAAAAACGTGACTCTTTGTGGAGTGCAGTTTACCAAATTCAGGATGCAATAAACAATAGTTTTGTTAGTCCTTTGTTTGGGCGCTAAAAGTGGAATTCTGATACGTGGTACAGCGTTAGCTGATAATATTAAATCCTGATAAGAGGTGCAACATTATCTGATAGTAAGAATCCTGATAAGAGGTACAAAGTTAGCTGATAGTATTAAATCCTGATATGTGGTAATAGGTTAGCTGATAGTATTAAAACCAACGTGGTCACTAAAATATCAGCAATTGATAAGGACGAATGATTACAGGACCAGAATCTTTGTGATTCATGCAAGTCAGCTGAAGGCAAAAGGATTGTGAGTGCGTATGCAAAGAAACTGCGTAGAAACATATTGAACCGACAAAACCGTCAAAATGCAGCATTCCAATTTAAGTTAAAACTTTAATTCACACATTCACGTGTTTCGTCATCTTAATTTTAATGACATCCAACGTCAATTTCATACGAGGATGTGCCCTGAAAGTTTCATTACTTCAACAAATACAAGCACTACTTTGGAAAAGAGAATTTGTTACAAAACCTCCACTTGGAAGGCTGAGAGTGAAATACGAGAATAAGATAGAACTGGCTCAGGAAAAGATGCAAGGACGGATTTTGATGTTAGAAGCGTTGAACTTTCTGGTTACACTATTGCACTGATAATCCAAATTCTTATTACAATATAATTTTCTGCATAGTCTTGTTAAATTATCCATTTTAGGTGCAAAAAAAAACACTATTCCTCACAGCTGAATGTTCAGACAGTCTCGGTTTATCGTTTCCCTCTCCCTTTGCTCGCTGTACTTAATAACACAACTTGTTATCCACGCAATATAGGTGAGTAATTTTAGAGTGCCAAAATACTAATACTGTGTTCCGAGCCCTTCCGTTACAAACGCACGCTGTCGTCAGGTGAGGCAGGACAACTTTACGCGCCCGTTTATATGAGGTCTTACGCAGAGTTATTAAATTACAACGTCGCTTTGGCAAGAAATTTCTACGTATAGTGGCACGCATTTCACAGAAAACACATTTGTAAACAATCCCCTGCCTACCAGTTTGTGATAAAAACTGCGCTGTTTAGCATGGATACCACCACCACCACCACCACCACCACAACCATCACACCACCACCACCACCACCAAAACCAAAACCAAAACCAAAACCAAAACCAAAACCACCACAACCACCACCACCACTACCACCATCACAACCACCATCACCACCACTACCACCACCATTATGGTTATTATTATTATTATTATTATTATTACTACTTTTGACGATGTCCAGTGCAGAAAATAAAATTATTTCCAAAATATGGAACATTTTAAAAATCTTGTAATTATTCAGACAGATAATAACAATGGACTTGCATTCAAAAAAGTATGGTTCCAAGCTCTGTGTACTACCTCGACAAAACTGTCTCGCAGCTTTAACCACTCAGTTTAATATCGTGTTACCTCATGAAGTTTAAAGCACGCATGTTAGGCGTAACCGTGATATGAAAAGCGTCCCCCAGGGACTATAATATATAAGAGTGGAAAAATGGGAAGGTTACTGGTGGAAACCTGGATGGAGTGGGAAATGTAACACGTCAATATTAGTCAAAACAACGCAACATCAACAAATTTCAGAGTTCTGGAAAGCCACCTACATTTATACCAGGACAGTTAACTTGATAGAAAAACAATACAAAGTAAGCAGAGGTGTTGGTTAGGTGTGACTTTAATTAATTTTGGCAAAGGTTGGTATTCAAACAGGGACTCAAGAACTGCAGTTTATTTGCGTCATCCTCTTCTCCTATTAGTAATTACTGCCGACAACTTTGACAGCTAACAAATGCAAGGAGAGATCAGCAAGCATTGCGGTTTATACAGGCCTATAAGAATATATGTCGGTATATTTTCCACTGGTTGTTGCTCCTTCGTTCAATCATGCGAACATTTCTTTTGCCTTCGCAATATGGTGCCCTGGCACTTGCTAACCAATCAATACCACCATCCTTCCCCCTTTCTCCACCGGGCTGCGAATTGTAAACAAGCATCCTGTAAACGACACACCTATTAGCAATTGTTTGCTCTCTCCTATTTGTATCCTTTGAGACAAATGGTAACCGGGTCCAGAATCTGACATGAAGCTGAGTTTGATGTCTGATGTCTATGTTGAAGCAAAAGTTGGGCTTAGTGTCTGCTTTGGTGTGACAACGCTGATACTGAGTGATAGAAAGGGAAACAGATAAGTGAAGAAAATAAAACCGACATACAAAGAAAGACTGATAATAAGTGAAAGGGAAACAGATGGATGCAGCAACTAAAACAGACATAAACCAAGACGATACAAAACAAAGCTTAAAAGAAAAAGAAAGTCGAAGACGTAGACACCCAAGCAAAAAGAAAAACTACAGGAAAGCAATCTGAGAGGTAGAAAGACTTAACTCTTCTGTATGTTTGTGACAGCTGAATGTGCAATACTGAGAGCATAATATGGAATATCCAAAGGTAACAAGAAATTTCCCCCCGTAATAGTGCCGCTATGTAAGGTAGCCAAGTCTGTTAAAGTGATATACGAGAATTTTGGTTTAGTTAGTGAAAACGATTCGAATTACTATCGCCAGTCTATATATGTTTTACTTAAATTAGTAAAATTAATATTCTTAATTTCTATTTCTACAGCACGAACTGTTGTAAGTTGTGTTATTGAAGGGAAAACAACGACATTATGGGCGATGAAAGATTTCTTCAATTTTTCCAATATACAAGGTATAGAAACAGAAATAAGGAATGCAGAGAGACGACTTACACAAAGCTGACATTAGAATAGACACATAAGAAGTCTATCAAAGTTAGACGAGAGGAAAAAGCTGAAATAAGAAAATCCAATAAGTTCTTACGTGTTCAACGAGAGGATTATTCAGACTGCAGTCTTCTGTGTTGTGACAGGGTATAGTGTTTTGCGTTGACATGGACATTTCAGAGAAACATGCTGACTTCATCTTCAGGTTTGAAGGAATCTGTGTCCAAGATACAGACTGTACGTTCCTCTGAAGTGTCGGCAGGAGGGTACAACACTACATTATATCCAAAAGACGCATGAAGTCAAGTACACAGAAAACTATAAACAGGCGAAAGGAAATGGCACATATTCATTGAGGAGGAAAGTGAAATGGAAGAACACAAAAAAGATACACACAAAAGTACACTGATAATGGCCGAATTAAGGAAAGCACTGCAGCTAAAAGGGATGAAATAACAGAGGACACGAAGTGACAAAATGTAAGTAGGAGCTGAATGTCTGTGCGACGCACGTAGTTCTGCAGCTTCACAAAATGAATCTGCTGTACCAGAAATGGTGTTTAACTTTAAATCAGAGTGGTTACAACAGGCATCGTCTGCTTTAATTGTAAAACGTCCAGCATTCTGGCGACACGGCTTATTTACGTACTGTATAATATTCTAACAATAAACAGTGCCTTTTCCAACTGTAAAACATTCTACTCTTGTTCCTTTTAATGGCGACATATATTATGTGCGCGATAAGACCCGAATTTTAAAATAATATTTATACGAACGTCGGGATTCGTTTTTCCATCCAATCACTTGGGCCTGCAGTAGACACTGTTCATGTCTTGGACAACATCCAATCACTTGGGCCTGCAGTAGACACTGTTCATGTCTTGGACAACATCCAATCACTTGGGCCTGCAGTAGACACTGTTCATGTCTTGGACAACATCCGACGACCTGCTATGTATGTATCCATTCACTAGTCTCACCTTTTTTCAGGCTTCAAAGACAATGTGATGGGTGTGTTTTGCCGACGTCATGTTAATGGTGCACAAAAAATTGCTCCACAGCTTCCTCTGGTGTGCATTTCACTGACGTGAGTGTTTAAACTGTATCTCTCTCTAAGAAGTGTCGAAACTTGGTGGAGGTCATTGTACCAGATGTACAGAATTTCTTTTGTCGGCAGTGTCTTAGAAAGAAGACTATTAATATGCGGAAAAGGGGACACGGTTTCGTAAGACAGGTTTCTTTACGTATGTTGTGTAGATATAGGGAAGTAATTGTAGGAGTCTGTTTCGGCGAAGGTGCTTAACGAATATCAAAAGCATCAACCCTGTACACAAGAAGTAGGTTGCACTGAGTCAGATCCATGTGGTCCGTCTCTGTACTGTACAGGGACCATGTTTAATGCCCCAGAGTAATTTAACGTTCAGGTGACCGTGCATCGTGATAAATTCTTGTAATAAAATGTCATAAAGGCTTGCCGACAACTTGCGAGCAGAATCCTGCTCGCAAGCTGTCAGTAAACCTGTATGACATATACCACTGCTGTGTGTACAGTGAAAAACTCGTGATGATGGACAGAGGAACTGTCCGAAACACGTAGAGTTTTATTCCAAAATAAATTTGAGAAATTAGTGCATCTGGTTGATTTTATTATAAGAATGTTTTAGAATAAATCGTTTTAGAGCTTCGTCTAGTTCATACTCTAAAGAATTCGTGTAGATAAACAAAAAACTGGTAGATCTTCGTATGGTGGGCGTATTGTGCCGGAAGTAACATTAATGTCTTCCATGAAGTACTGCCGGAGTTTCATGTGGCTGGTGTACATCTTATGTTGCACAAAGAGTGATCCTAGTGAATGAAAGTCACAAAGGCATTTGTACTTTGTACCGGAAGTAATGGTAATATTGTACCGGAAGTCGCGTGTGCGCGCGTGTGAGTGTGTGTGTGGGCGGGGGTGGTTTGGTCTCAACTTGCGTCGGGGTTTGGATCGATAGCCGCTCGGTGCTGCCCTCTGAAGGATCCATCTCTCGAGCGGGTGTGTGGGTTCTAAGCGGGCTTCCCCCGGACCCCAGCAGAGTACCTCATTTTAGGAATATGACGTATCAGATGCCACAGTTGTAATTGTTTTCCTGTTGTGGCTGTACTGTATTAACACTGCATTTGGCACTTACATATTTTTCGTACTCCGTGACCAGTGAATATAGGAAAATACAAAATAATATTCGCATGGCTTTAGCACACTTACAAAAGGAAATGGCTTAATGCTGCAATAAATTAAACTGGAACTTGCCTCTTCCGTATATGGGTCAAAACAAAAATTCGTATGCCGAAACACCGATTTACTGAATTATTCAGCGTAAACAATTTAATCGTGCTGGGATTCAGAAACAACGAGGCTGGAACGCCCACATAAGCAGTCACATGACACACTACGAATGTCCTCTTGAAAGATAATATAAACATATATAAAAACTTGGATAAATATATTATTCCCAACTAAACGTAAATTTGTAACAAAACTGAAAAAAAGGCGCGAGGATTTTGTTACATTTTCATATAAATGGATTTGCCCAGTACCTAGGTAAATGTGATATGTACCACTACCAAGCATGGTATGGTTGAGCAAGAGAGTGAATGAACATTGAAAAAAGAAATATTGCACAACATCTACTTCGTGTTTGAGAGGTGCTTTCTGAGGATGATCACGAGGGTCGCAACACGGAGTATGTGAATGGTTTTAATGAAACTCATTGCTAATACTACCCTTAGATGACAGTCAAGCACTGCTGGATAATGAGCCTATATATTCATGTTTATTATTATTAATATTAGTTCTGCTGCGTTTTTTGTCTTACATTTTATATGTGTTTTGAACACGGAGACTTGGTCACTGATATTGGAAAGGGTACAGTCCTTAATGCAGAATGCAACATTATCGACGACTTTCTATGTAGTTTACGCTTACTTATGCCCTGTCAATAAAGGCTGATTAACTGTCTATGATATTTACATTAAAAGTCTATTTGTGGCCTTTAGTAATAAGAAACACGTTAGAGTCATTATGGTTTAAAATTTGAATTGTCCTACACCATTCATAATTATTCCATTCTGCATTAACACACATCAGCCAGAGGATTCAAACCCTGTTACTATGTCACAGACGATTAAAACGAAAAAGATTTCTTTGAAAAGAATGCGAGACGATAAAGCACGGACTGAAGGAAACTGAAGACCGTAAATGCAGAACTCTCTTACTCATGATTTCAAACGAAGTAGCTTCGATATTAATAATGTTATTTTTAAAATACTGATATGTCCATAATTATGTTCAGTTTGCGTATAAAGTAAGGTCATATTTGAATTAATACATCATAAGACTCCCTGTCTGCTTGGTAGGTAGGCATATTGGTTCTTTCGGTATTTAAAGATAAAATTTTAAGAACTGACACTACGGAGCAGTCATTCTTGAAAAAGAAACGTTTCCTCAACTGGCCAAGAAATGTCCCGTATTCTATAGAACACGATGGTTCATTACAGCTGCACAAAGGCCCGCAACTTGTACCTACATGAGTCAAATTACTCCAGTCCACGCCCTCCCATCGCATTTTCCGTGATACATTTTAATATTTTATCCTCAAGATTTTGCAAGTCTCTTTTTTTTTGGGGGGGGGGGGGTTCCCGACCAAAGCCCTACGTGCGTTTCTATTTTCCGCATGCACGCCATATGTCCAGCCAATCTCGAAATCCCCCTTCATTTGTTCAACAAACTACAAATTATTAATCCAATCTATATATAATTTCCCCTAGTGTCTTGCTACTTCTTTCTTCTTAGGCCCAAATATCTTCCTCAGAACACTACTTTCGAAAGCCCTTCGCCTTTTTGCTTCTCTCTAATGCGACAGACCAACAGCACGCCAATATAAAGCAAAAAGGAAAATTATATTTTTATATATTTTAAACTCTAAACACTAAACGAGAAGACATAAAATATTAAACCGCATGGCAGACAGCACCTCCTGTATTTATTTGCTCTTAATTTGTCATGAAAGCAATTTCGATATGCTCGTTTCCAAATATATTACCTAAAGATTAACTATCTTCATGTTATGATTCTGTCATGCATTCCCTTTACAAGACGCAAACATACGTCTACACACAGTTTTCTCAGCATTTACTTGTAGACCAACGCCCTTACAAAAGACTAATAAAGCTGCTATGTCTTTCGTCAAATAAATTAGCGTCATCAGCTGTCATTTTAACTACACAGTTTATGTGAAGCCGGATAAGGTGGGAAGTAGGTTGGAATTTGGACGGACGCGTTCGATGTACTAGCAAAAATGAAAAAGACCGTAAAAACCTGAACTAGGGCAGCACATTCTGAATGCGAGAACTAATCCACTGACTTCCTGAATGCAGAGCCAATGAGTTGTCACTATAAAGCTACGACCGCTGGAAGGCGCTTGAACTGCAGTGATAGATCAATCGCATGTGTTGCCGTGAGCAGGAGCATGTGAATGTGTTGGACGCGGCAAGCTATAACAGCCGCTCATGCGCAGCATTGCTCACGTGCAAGATGCTATCTGGAGTGCAGAAACTTGCCGACAAGTGAAGGAGGCATCATCTGCTTCGAAAAAAAAGACGGCAGTTAATAAAGGTTCCGCGGGGAATAACTGAAGTGTGGAGGTTAATTTGCACGAATGAAACTGAATGTAGCGCTCGTTACCGGTGAGGGGCCTAATGTCTTCACCACAGAGCGTGCTCATCTGCACAATTAGGCGTCGTATGTTTCTTGTTAATACTATTAATATTACAGTTATATTATTAATGCCGATTCCACTGGACGCGCGGTCTAAGGCGTGGGTCTTCGGCCGCTGGCTTGCTGAGATTGTGGGTTCGAATTCAGGCCGGGAACTCCCGTTTAAGAAGCATCCGACGGCGACAGTTACGCCAAACGGTTTTAAAGTAAAACTGTTTTGACCGGAGAAAAGACGATTTACACATAATGTAAATAAATTACCGATTACCCGGTTTTCCAGAATGTTAGGCCTTGTAGTTTGATAGACGAATATCGATGTTTTCGCGCCATATGAGGCTCCCATCTTGAAAAAAGTAGCGGAAACAATTCTCTCCGAGACTTTTTACCATCATACAAGACCCGAATGCCGTCACATGTCAGGGGACCGTAAACTTGATGCAGCCGTAACAGAGCCTAATCACACATTTTCTCTAAATTCTATTCGATTTGACCGTGCAAATATTACGGAATGGAGGCAAGCCTTGTTACGGACACAGAAGTTACTGCTTAGTACACAGTGATTCACACTGCCTTAAGACGGTAATCTAAAGTCAGCGGTTTGGTGTGAAGCTCCTCAGGCAAACAAACACTGTAATAAGGTTTCACCTGCTGCGCGGAGTACTTAAGCCACACGGTAATAGAGTTTCCATTAAGCGGTTGATAAAAGGGCTACAGAGTTGTGACCATTAGGTCATACCATGTCTCCCTACTTTGTAAGACTTCGTACTCACGAAGTTCCTGCACCGAATCGATTGCAGAGCTCTGGCGCACTGTGGGAGAATATTATCTCATATCAGAAGCTAACGCAATATAGCTACGTACTCGTCCCCTTAGCAACACTGTAACAAATGACCATTATATTACTGGGCCACGCATGCACAACATACCAACAAGGCAGCAGCTAAAGAAACGGCTGCTCCTGACACGTCTCTTCTTCAGAAGTTACAGTTGAGAAATCTGGCGCCTTTAACTAGAACGCACCTCTAGCCTACCCTCAGCCAGATAAATACGGGTTGAAAACAAAGGGGCCTACTTCGTCGAGATACACTTTAACCTACGTTCGTATCTCCAAAACTCTTTGCTCCACTTCAGTTTTCGGACGAAACTTTGAACAATGTCTCACTACACACGTTCTGCATACTCCATCAGCACCACATGTCCCCTTGTATGTATTTGTCGGAGGCTTGCGTCTATATGACATTAATGAGTAGGTAATATTCGACAAACTCCTGTTAGAGTTGTCACAAAAACTGCTACATGATATCTACATTTATAAAGTCGTAGAATTTAGGAAACGTTAAAACTTAGATTTTAGAGTTTTTAAACCCTCAAATTGATCTTATGATGACGATTCAACATCGAAACATGCTGATAAAGTGATCGACAAGTTATTTTATTACTAGCAAAGTTGTGTTGATGGCGGTAAAGTCCTACTGATTTATTACTATACAACACAACAGAATACCAAATATCAAAGTAAATCTCTCATAGCCAGATACTCTCGCCAATATCCTCTTCTCAAAAACTGTCAATGTATGTTTTTTTTAGATAGAGTGAAACAGCTGCAACACCAACATGAAATAAGAGATAAGATGACATTTGGTAGTTTTGTACAGTTTGGAAGTAAGTGGTTTATGTTTTATGCGGCGCTTACAAAATACCTTTTCATTTAGTCAATTTCTGGATGTAATCTTATGTTTATTGGACCGTGCACCATTGTGATGGTTGAAGAAAGAGAGACCAAATTGATGTCACTTGCTATTTTATTTCACTTCTTATGTGCTCAACATGTTTCGGACATTAATATATCCATAATCAGGAGCTTGCGACTATACTGTTGAATTACCACATTGGTCGTACTGTTCTTGGTTCGATGTGTGTTACAGTTTCGGTGTGGTTGGGTTGGAGTGGTATCAGTGTTGCAGGCTGAAGTTTCAGCCTGCAACACGGATACCACTCTAACCCAACCACACCGAAACTCCAACACACATAAAATCAAGAACAGCACGACCAATGTGGTAATTCAACAGAATAGTCGCAAGCTCTTGATTTTGGATATATTAATGTCCGAAACATATTGAGCACATAAGAAGTGAAATAAAATAGCAAGTAACATCAAGTTGGTCTCTTATTCTTCAACTATTCTGGACGTAACTTCAAAAAACAATAAATTCATGTACCTTAAATTGAAATTGTAAGTGAAAATTTTCAGGATGCTTGATGGACACACAAGCACTGGTAGCTTGCAGTTAACAATTAGCAGGCCAGTTCCCTTTAGGCATGCAATTCGCCAGTTCTCCCAGTTTATCAGAACACACAGCCTATTCTCCCACACATCACTAAACAACAGATATCTGCAGCCAAGTTGCGTTGTTTTCTTGCAGAATAGAATCGAAATTCTGAAAGCTCTTCAG
>Ga0123355_10007248_pt1 | contig 16581 bp, 8 predicted proteins | sample TergutEmb28metaG_3_FD_89872 | JGI IMG/M metagenome (GOLD analysis project Ga0123355, IMG submission 89872) | Embiratermes neotenicus P1 segment gut microbial communities from Petit-Saut dam, French Guiana - Emb289 P1 | ecosystem: Host-associated > Arthropoda: Insects > Digestive system > Gut ...
TCTCCACCGGCCGACCGGCTCGATGTTCGTCTTCGATACTTGTCCGCCCTTCCGAGAACTTCTGCACCCAATTATGGACTGCCTGACGTGACAGGCAATGTTCACCTACATGGGCAGCATTTCTTTGTCGATATCCTTTGCTTCCATTTTTTTGCCCACAAAAGACGCACAACGCCACGCTGCTCTATCGTGGTACATGTACTCAGGGGCGCCACCATCTTGTAACAGCTGCTACGTCTGTACAGTGATGCGCATAGCGATCGTTGTGCGTCACAATAAAACTAGATAGTGCTGCTATCTAGCGGTGACATTTTCCCGTACTTAATTCAAACACGTAGGTCGCAACTTGGATTTGTAACTTACTTATTGAATTACCCTCGTATTTGTTGATTGGTCAGTCTCTAAATGCAGCTTATCATCAATCTGTTAAAATGGACACTGGAATCTTCAACACTGTTCTGCCTGTCAATGCTTCGGGTTAACTTGACGTCAGAGTATTACTCGATTTTTTAAACCATGACAGAGTGGCGAGGGGCAGGAGGGTTGAAATATGTCGTGCAACCAATGTTGTCCCGGTAGGAATTTGTAAATATGCGAAGTTTCAATGCAACGCCATTTAAAAGTATACTACATTACACAAAAAAAAACGGGATGCCAACAGTGAATAACTGTAAATCTCTTGTGCTGTCCCTCTGATGTAGTTCATTGAGTAACAAGTTTAATGATCATACCGCGACCACTCTCCTCCTTTCACCGTTTTCAGTATATATGTAGCATCATGATTCAGGCCTTTTGGTAAGTGACGCCGTGTCGCTGGGTTAGCTGTTTCCGTCGTTTCGAAGGAAGGTCTTCAAAATTTAAGAGTCCATGCAAGGGGCGAGGAGTCCAAAAAGGACTCTTCTTGGACTCCTTGACTGTAATGTTCGTTTTAAACGTCGGAAACCGCTAACTCAGGGCCAATGCGTCACTTCCCACACGAGCTGAGTCCCAAACAACACCGTTATGACAAGCTCAAATTTCGCACTTCTAGCATTATTTCATTTACTCTCCTACGATGCATCGTGGAATGAAATAGGAATTTCAAAAAGGACATGACGAGTTTCGAAATACGAAGCTGTACAATTGCATAACTTCGTGGCATTTTACCGCTGGCTTGCAACCCACTGTACCTTTCCAGCTTCAGCGTCAATGTTTACACACGATTAACTGTTTACTGTATATTATCAGTACCACGAATTACTACCCAGCGATAGAATTGTAGCTTCTCAGTGCATGTATTATAGCTGTAACTTATACAGAGGCCCGAATCTTGTTCACAGTGAATAATTCAGCGTTCAAGTAACATAACCTGAAACGCCAGGTCCGTGGCTGGCCACGAACAGTAAGCTAGCAGTATCGAAAAAGCACTACAAGTTTACTTACAATGTCAGCAGAGATGTTTTGGTTTCACAAAATACAAAAATAATTCACACACACACAAGTACACAAACACGAAAAACACACAAACACAAGGTAACAGCTTCAGTCAGCTGGCTGTACCGCCAAATCCAACACACTCGCACACACGTCACGCGATTATGGGAATCGATTAGTTACATCTCGCAACCGGATACGTCATGAATCGGCAGTTTTCGTATGCTGCCAGTTTTACGCAGTTGGCTACGTTCGGTTGGTTTCGTGGAATGACCAGGTGACGATGCATAGACGAGGTTAGTGCACGTGGTGTGACGGGCTAAATGAAATGCGCACGGTAGGATTAGCAGAGTTGAAATGACCTATACACTCTAGCCATAGGAGATACATGTAAATGTATAGGATATACAGCGGAATGCATTATGCAGTGTCGTCATATAATCATGCTGGAATGAACTGTCCTACAGTCGGGAGCAATCAAGTATAGTACTACAATAATTCGGATTGTAGAATGTCTCATTGAAGAAGTAAATAGTGCATATTATTATTATTATTATTATTATTATTATCATCATCATCATCATCATCATCATCATCATCTACTCTATGCAGGGTATTTATACTTATATTCCTGAGACAAACTATGTCCCTAGAGAATACAGTGTTGCAGCTGTTCTGTTGTTACTATTCATGGTGCTTATATCGTTAGTTTCAGTGTTGAATCTATTGTACTTTTACATTAGTGCTTTCCGAAGTATGTGTGCAGTGCCCAATATGGCTGTTTTCTGGAGTTCCTTGACTTCATGTTTTCCTGTTATGTTGCTCACGTATTTTTTCAGTGACTTTGGAATAGTCCCAGTCGCCCCTATTATTACTGGTATCACATCTGTTTTTACATTCCACATGCGCTGTATTTCTATTGTAAGATCTTTATATTTTGGAATATTCTTGGCTTCCTATTTAATCACATTTCTGTCTCCTGAGATTGCAACGTCTATTAACATACATGTTCCCTTTATTATTATTATTATTATTATTATTATTATTATTATTATTTACAACTTATTCCCTCTATGCCTGGGTCTGTCAAGAGGCCTTGACTGTCGTGTTCTACGACTGAAGTTTTGTATAGATTTTTGTTCTCATGCTTGGGCCTAATGCATGTAGTACTTGAGATTTCCGTGGTTCACCGCAGTTTCTCCAGGCAACTGTCAGGAAAACAGGATTACCCCTTGTTAGGCTGCATCCTCTTACTTTCAAACCTTCTCTATTTGTCCACGAATCACTGTGCCGTTCGATACGACGTATTATGAGCTACTTATGTATAGTCATTGAATAAATCGTAAACCTATAGATAAAATTTGACATCTCTATGAACAGGTCACTTAGTGGTAAAACACTCGAGCTGTTCCTAGTTCCATCAGGAGGCTTTGCCCACCAGAGATTAATCAGGCTTATTATTTATGTATTGTGTGTCTGCATACATATATAGGTATATATGTATATGCGTATATATTTGTGTGTATACATATATATATGTGTGTATATATATATATATATATATACACTTTCCTTCGTTGGGGCTATCATGTCTAGGAGCACAAAACAGGTAGGACAAGCATCACCGAATATGTGGGTGAAAAATTCATACATTTTGGTCGGAATGCCTGAAGACGAGAGAACTCTTAAAAATAGGCATAGATGATATGATAATATTAAAATTTATATCAAATGTACGGTATTTCATTTTGTGGAATGAATTCAGTTGGCTCAGGATAGTCGCTAAACAGGGGAGTTACTTCACTTATGAATCTGACGTTCAGGTGACAGTGTATCGTAATAAATTCTTATAATAAAACCAACTAGATGCACTAATTTCTGAAATTTATTTTGGAATAAAACTCTACATGTTCCGGACAGCCCCTCTGTCCATCATCAGGAGTTCTTCACTGTACACACAGCAATGGTATATATATGGCATACAGGTTTGCTGACAGTTTGCGAGCAGGATCAGGACGGTACTTGTTCCGTCCTGATCCTGCTCACAAGCTGTCAGCAAACCTGTATGACATATACCATTGCTGTGTGTACAGTGAAACACGTGTAGAGTTTTATTCCAAAATAAATTTGAGAAATTAGTACATCTAGTTGGTTTTAGTAAGAACTTCACTTATGAGTTTGTTTTGTGCACTTTTCAAACGAACCCACAGAGAGGTCAATATTTCTGTTTAAGTGAATGCTGCATGTTACATTTCCGTTGGTTTTGTTCCACTCTTCATTGCTGTCATGGCTTTCTTGCTTATGTTCTTGAACACAATCTTGGAATGGAGAAAATTACAGAAACTAAGTTTTATTATTTATGCTGTTTAACTGGTATTGCTGACTTCATTAAGCCACGTCATACACATAAAAAAATAAAAAAGTTTACGCGGAATATTTATAGGAAACCTAAAGAGAGAGACCAGCTGAAGGAAGGGATTATGGGTAAGCAGATATAAATTTGGACTAAACAGATACAGGATAGATATCAAGGGCAGAGTTCCATTACGAGCGCGATGAATTTTTGTGTTTTATAACCATGCCTTCGATTGCCTTTAAACTAGGTCCTGTAGCGTACCGAACAGCCTCTATTCCACTGGGGTTGTAAATTTCAGACCGACTCAGTACAGCTCTGCCTCGTTTTATCAGTAGTGCTATGGCCCAACTCCTAGATTGAATTCTTTGTTAATGAAGTAGGAAATTTATACGAGGTGTATCTACGGCAACCGCATCGTAAAGGATGTCGTGTGGACTAAGTTCACTGCCAGTTTCACAAATTGTTAGGGGAATATATAATTATATTTTGTATTGGATATTTTAATCGCACTATAGCTATGAATGTTTCTTGTCCTGACTTCCATTAACATTACTGTACCCAAGTTGTAGTCAAGGAACATAACTTAACCCAGTAGTTCTGGGCATGTATGTGGGTTGATACAAGACCTCAGACCACTAAGTTCACTGGGTTCTGGGAGTACTTAATAATTTAAAATACGTCTGCTTCACGTATTAAAAGAGGCCCTTATACTTGCTGAACAGGAGCTGGATGGGACCCGAAGCTTGTCTGGATGTTGAGGAAAAGAGAAACATCTTTCATTTCTGTGGAGAATCAAACCACGATCCCTCGATCGTTCAGCCCATAGCCTAGTCGCTCTTTCGGCTGAAGTTATTCCAGCTCCCATCTGTGTGAAAGAGCATTGTAAATTACGCTGTTGCAATTAGCAACCCTCTGTAGTTCTCAGTGTTTGTCTGCATGCACTGAAGGGAATCTTTAGACGAAATTACCAATTCTACAGCTAAAGGAAGCTTTCATAAAATGACCGAATCTCATGGAACTTTATAGAGAAACCCTGGTCCATCAGTTTCGATCTCTTCGTTTACTTTTATGACATCCCTTGAAAATAAAAATTGAATTCTTGGAATGTATCCAGGAAATATTCTGTCTTATTATTATTCTTGATTTACATGTGGAATACACTTTCCTTAGAGAGCTTCTGATTGTATCATTGGAATCCTTTTATCTGGATAGCTCTGTAACAATATAGTGTCGCCATGAATGTATCCACCGTTATAGTTACTGCTACCGGATAAACCAAACCCTACTCCACCGCTCTGTTGTTGGTCTTTGGAGATTATTTCCGTACATGACTTTGCACTTGACAAGCTCTGTTACCTTGCAGGATGGTTTTAGTCATAGCGTCCATAAATTCCAGTTCGGCCGGTGTAAAAAATAATCTCTAACGTGAACGTAAGCTAGACCTTCTACACCCACATCAGCTTCTGTTCTTGCAGAAAGCTGACGCTGTAATGCGGGTGTAGATGAGATTCATGTGTGAGTTAAAGCTGATGCGTTTAACACTCAGTCCTGTGTCAAAGTGAAATTCAGTGAACGATGTACTTTAAATGAAAGCTGGCACTCTTTTTTTATGGGAGATTGTTTAATTTCAATATCAGTTATTGGTGAATTTGGAAGGAGACTTTAAAAGCCTTTACTAGCTTTGCCCCCTGTATCTATCGATCTCTCTGTCGCCAAGTGACAATATAAAACTCCAGGAGCAATGTTGCTATGCGTTACTTTAGTTCTTTCTGAATGCTGCTGTACATGTGGATGTAAAATTATTTTTGTCTATCTTCTAGAATCTATAACCGGAACATGAAGGAGCTACGTTCCTTTAAAACGTAGGGGATATGTTGCATTCCCCCATACATCCTAACTTTCCGAATGCCAGAAGCCTGTCCTGGATTGCTCGTTGATATTCACAATCTGCTGAAATAGTTTTATTTTTCTAGCAAGTTAAATTACTAGACTTATCTTCTTCGCGAATGATTAATCTTTTAAACTATGTAAGTCCTAGGACTATTACGATAAACTGTTTAAATTCCAGTGATAAATACATGTACCATATTGTACACAATTTAAACCCTGACATTTACACACAAAATGCATTTACGAACTTGATTCCTACAATTCTCACATGCAACGTAGTATCTTCCTATGACACAAGCATTTGTAGTGAACATAGACTGTACTTTGCTATGTAAGCATTAAGTGTAACTCTGCTCCACACGGAGAGAAACCCACTTGAATAAGTTGGGCATTTGTCACACTTAGAAATGCATCCGTGCATCAGGCTTATCGTTGAAGGTACAGAGGACAGGATAATTACCTTTACTGTACACAACAGGTAACATAATTAGATTTACTGTTTATTTTTTTAATTAAGTCTTATACAATTATTGTCACCTTTTTTGGTTTAGGTGATTAATATTATACTACACTCTTAGAATTGTATTTATTACTATGAATATTAATGCTGTCTTACATTTGTATTCTTAACATTATACACTGCACATCATATTAATAAGTAAAAAAGTATATTTATTATTAACAATATAATTATTCTATGTACATCTGTACACAATAATTCTTCAACGTGATTTCTCTTTGCGACAGGGAACAACACCTGAGTAAACTCATAACCAACTTCTGAAGAAGTCATGAACTACATTCACTGTCCAATTCAAAACAAGTTAAAAGTTAAATAACGGTGTCTTTGGTTTTTCAAAAGAACTGATCTTTTCGCTAGACTTTTTACCTGAAATTTTACACGTATTTTCTTTTAGGAATAAGAAAGGAAATGTTTAGTTAGCATTGACCTATTTCAAGAGACTGTCATCCTTTGCAACGTAAACTGTTCTGCTGCTTGTGCCTCGTACAGAAATAATGAATTTTCTTGAATGAAAGAATCTGAGTTGGTTGCGGTACCAACACTCGTCATGGCTATCTCTCAATTTTCCTATAAGTAAATATGACAAGCAAATGAATTCGTAGCACATTATTCGCATCAAAGTTATTTTTCGGTCGACTGTCTGTAAGTAATAAAGTACAAGCTAAAAATCCATTAAACATATTCTGTTTCAAAAAACTAGTTAAAATCGCTTGTGTGAGCTTGTGAGAGCTTCCTACGTAAAATAAGCTATTTTTAGCTAAGATGTGATAGCAAGTTAGTTACAGTGACTGCATCTACAAACGCCCGCGTAGAGCCACGTATAGTTCTAACCGTGTTAGAAGTCCAGTAACAAATCTTAATTTAGTAGTATGGAACAAGGCCATTAGAAAATTGGTTAGCAGCTTGTGCAAATTGCAAAGCTGTGACACTTACAGAAGCATCTAAGTACTCTACTTCTTTGTGACGCTCACATGAGGGATATTTTGCAACACTTCAGCTGCATCCGAATTATCCCACACCCATCCAGTTATATGCACTCCTAATAATTTTGGCCTTCTTGAAGCTAACCGTGTTAATATGCAGAGGTAATTCCTCCTTCCTTCTGCAATCCAAAGCTACTTCCGTAAATAAGTGACTTATTTCACATTCTCCATTCCGTGCATTATAATTCAATTATTATAATTCGAACCAGCGAATTCACTCCGTTTTATTGAAGTCTCAATCATGGTCCAACTCGCCAGCTCTGCTACGTGCAGAAAATGTTGAGCAACTGCTTCTTGCAATTGTGTTCCCTGAAGATGGGACCATCAGACCCGATACATGTAGGAGATGGTGTGTTGCTATGTTAGTGTAATTTTAATAAAATTTTGTACATTCTTTGGTTCGAATTTTAACAAATGCCTTATATAATAATATGAAGACAAATTTTTGCCCCAGCAGATTTAAATGTGCTTTTCTTGCATGGTGGTAGTGTTGTGCAGTTGCCGTGTATTTTCTTACGCCTCTTGCCCCTCTGGGTTGAAGCAGTAGTTTGTAAACTGGGAGGATATGTAGTAAATAGCACAGCTTTCGCAGACATAACAGCGTGTTCATTGGAATCACAAGAACTCGGAATGTTTTTAAATCAGTGATTTATTTATAATCTTATTCTTATGCAGACACCACTACAAGCGTAACATGAACCTTACTACAGGCGAATGACGCTTATCCCCACTGCTGTTCTCAGGACCTAAAGTTTTGTGGTCTCAGAATTATAAAACACAGTAGTAAATGTATATATAACTTAAATGAAATTGAGATGTCCCAGTGCATACCATGGAGACATGTGGGGGAGCGAGTTTATAGCTCTGCTTTACGCTCCGGCCACTTTAACGCCGAAGAAAGAGCCCTAAGAACACCGTGAATAGGAGGCTGTGTGAGCCCACAGCCGGCCTGGAAAATATGCAAAAGAGATAAAGCTCTCGCCATTTCCTGGATGTGTTCTGCGATTCCGCATTTATCCTGCCCTTGGGCTGGTCCTTACACTAACTGCGCTATCCCTGCTTTATTTAGGATTCAGAAATTCTGCGCTTTTGCAAACAAACTCTAGACGTTCATCCATTCGCCTGATTCTTGCCGTCTTTTAATCCTAAAATATCTTTCTGAAACAATCTCCATTTATGTTTTCCATCAGAATGGGAAAACAATTCTCGCGTCCACAGGCTTGTACACGGAGTAATAAAATGGATAAGTCATCCTTTTATAACTTTAATCTTTTTGTTGGTTCAGAGAGAGAGCAGGAAGAGTTTAGAGTGCGGTAAAATTGACATTTCTTACTGATGGTCGGTCAAAAAGATTGTCTGCTATGAAACTAATTACTTTCGTTGATCGAGGGTGTACTCACTGAAAATGCAAAATATGTATTCCTTGAAAATATTAATTGCAGCTTAATAATACAGTTGTACAAATAAGTGCACTACGTTCTGCCGTACAGGATCATATATATATATATATATATATATATATATATATTATCGTCTAAAACACAACATATGTATTGTAAACGATATGGGATCCCATAGAGTACACGCTTATACTGTACCTTGTGTATGTTCTGCATTGGCCTGATGATGGCTTTTTACGGCCGAAACATGTAGCCCTGATGTAACATATTTTATCAATTGCTTTGATATATACAATATACATATATTTGCTACTATACAACGGGATGGCCCCTATCAATTTTGTACAGGATCATTCCTGCAAATGAAGTTCTGCTTGCCAGTCGCCAGTCTGCCTTCGATTTAAATATGCCAGGCAAGTCTATGTGGCGTCGAACTGAAAGAGAGCGCGTGAATGGAGACAAGAACGGGATGCCTTTTAGCCTACCTTAATGTGTCACTGAAGTACGGTTGAAAGAACTCAAAAAGGCTTTGCAGGACATCGGAATGTTAAGTGTTCCAACAGATATTTTAATTGGTTACCTTGGGCATACGTACCAAATACTAAATACAGCCTCTGAAGCAAAGGTCCTTACTATGGCCAAGTCTAGACACTCGGCCGAAACGGGAAATCCACTGTCGTAGACACAATACCCGTCATGCTAATAATATTTCGGTTGAATAAAGAGAGACCAACTTGATGTCACTTGCTGTATTAACATCCGAAACATGTTGAGCATTAAATAATGAAATAATAAAACAAGTGACATCAAGTTGGTCTCTCTTTATTCAACTATCAAAATGATGCACGGTTCAATAAACATAATATTTCGGTGTTATAGTCCCAGCGGTGCACTCTGTACACAGGAATGGTCACTTAGCTTTTCGGGCGGTCCGCTGGTTGATTCTTCCCAGTCACTTCGGCTGTTAACTTGAACGTAATTAGTCATGACATTTTCAACACCCTGTTTCGTAATCAAGGCTTGCCAGAGACTCTTCCTTCGAAAGTAAAGCGGTGGGGACGTGAAGCAACCACTCACATTCATCCAGTGCCAATGTTAAGGATGAGGATGAGTGGAGCTACACCTCCACTAGCGCCACTCATCCAGTGAGACTTTATGGCATACACAACAACAATTTTGTTATTTACTTTAAAGGACTAGGTCTATAAAGCATATGTTTTTGTCAGCAGTGCTGGTCAATGGAACATGCAGGACTCGTAGGTTGGCACCATGTATTTTATGTTGATGAAAGCATCCTCACCACCATATCGTTCCAATAGCTCAAGTGTTCCTTGAACAAGGTCACCAATATTCTCTTGGTTCATCTGTGCGTATTCAATTCTGTCCCCCAGATTCACTGTAATTAAGTTATAAATTGTGTCATTTCTTTTCTTCTCCTTTGCACACAAAATATGCCGAACAAATGTAGAGGTTTATCTTTTAGACCCAGAATCACTTTTTTATCCTCACTTAAAAACTAATCCTTAGTGTGTCTGTGCTCCTTGTGACACTATGAAGACTTGTAGCTCATTCATATACTCTTGTATGTTTTTCTGAAACCCTTCTATTTCCTTGTTGATTTTAAAACAGTAAGAAATGTTTTGAGGATATTTAAAAAGGAGTCATGCTATAACTAGCCATTCTTTATTATCTCCTGTAATTCGTAACTTTAATAAGACCTGTATTTTATAATTTTTTTCTGTGAGTATAAGAAGCATATGGATTAAAACTGTAAAAATATGGTACTCAAGAAATGGTTAAGTAAACTCCTACTGTTGAATATTTAACATTCAACTGTTCATTGAGACCCACCATTTTTATTCTTGAATATGTTGAAAATAGGCAGAATTTGGCGGTAGTAAGGTACCAAAGCTTCGCCCACCATATCAGTTGATATGACCAGCCTTTGGATCACCTTGAGTGTGCAGCACACTGTTTCTGGATTCCTGGTGTTGAGGGCATCTGTTACACAGGGACAAAATAAACTACAGTGTCTAACATGCCACCCAGTGATTGTTATTTGGCAGATTAAGCTGTCAGATTCAATCAAAACACATTATGATTTAAAATGTTAGTTCTGTGACACTGAAACAGCACTGTCCCTTCCACCAAATCACCCATAACCTGCTGTCATGTTTTTTTATAAATGTTGTTCTTTTGAACTTCAACAGTTTTCTAAAAGTAAAATTTTCACACAGCAGGACTGATAAAGTGCAAATCTCTTAAAAATCTAAATAATTTTCCATCTTAGACATACTTCAAAATTTTAATTCCACACTTTGTTATACAGCTATCTTTGCAGAAACCCACCGTGTCTTAGTCTCATGCAAATGTAGAAGATTGTCAGTTAGACCAATTTGGCAGACTGAGAAGTACAGTGCTTGTGGAATTGTATTACAAACTGTAAATTGTTAATATGGGAACATGTTCCAAAAATGTGCTTTCCTCATAATCGTCACAGTCAAAGTCTTTTTTTCTTCTCAGTGCCCCTCTAAGTGGATAAGAAGGAAGTTCAGTCAATAGTTTTAAAGACAACAACTGGGGAAATAACTGAAAATATCCCAGAAAATTGAAATATTACTGTCACTTTCCTTATGTTACAAATTAGAATGTGTAGAATTCTAACACTCATATATATACTATTCTGTGTATTGCAAATATAATGCTTTAATACAAAAAAGAAATTTGGTAAATGATGTTATTAACACAGAAACCAGATGTGCCCATGGCATTAACCACTGCTGTCGTATATACCATCAACATAATCAATAAAAACAGTTTGAAATGTTCTATAGTGAAAAATGCCTTACCTACATTTAAGAGACTGCTACAAGTTGCTATTAAGTGAAGAGTACTGTAACTTAGAACTTCAGGATGAATTTATGGAAATGTATAAGCGATTCTGAGAAAATGAAGTGACTTTTACATGTGTCCAGTTATGTGCTTGCTATTTGATCAACAAAGGGTCTTTATAACGTGGTAAGACCCATACAATACAAAGAAGAAGGTGCTTAAACTACATGCTACTTATATGGTCAATTAAACATGACAACTGGACTTGTACAAATTGTTGTACTGACCATCTTCCTCATGTAGATATGTTTGGTTAAGAACGAATTTATGTAATTATTGAATCTATATAAATAAAATGTTTTGTATGTTGTGTAGTTGACTGTGTGTTGTAAATGGCTTTATAAATATGTTACATGATGGAATGCATCAATACAAGTTTATGTGTAGCTGTACTTACAGACTAGTAGAATGTAAAATTTGGTTAGTGTAGTTTATTTCTTAACACTGCCATTTATTCTGCAAGTTAATTTTATGAAGCTGTCCTAAATTTCAACCTGTGGTGTGATTCTCCCATTAAAATATTATAATTTTGAATACCCTTGTTTCACATCAGCTGCTGACTCATTCATTCTTTTCTTTCAAATTCTAGTAATTATTTTTTTATTGAAATAAATTAACATGGAACTGCAGCATTCAGAGCAACTCAGTGAATCAAATTGTATGTAGTTAAACAGTTATCATGTAAAAGCTTGATATGGCTACATTGGAATTCTAAGAGAAATAAAAACGGGTGTTTGTATTCAGGTTTTAGTAATGTGTAAATAGAATGTTTGAAAATGAGGAAGATCAGATGTCATGCAGTAAACATGCAGTTACTCTATTTCAAGCGAGAGTGTTGCGAAGAACAAATACAGAATTAGAAACAAACTCTGTAACATACTAATACTACTTCTTTCTTATTGTGATCCAACTCAAAATTTCTTGGTGTTTATAAATGGTTGCTATGACAGTACAGTAAGTAGAACACACATTTTATTTGCAGTCAAAGTAAAGTTCTAATTTTTTTGTTGCTATATATACCCAAAGCTTCCTACTTTGGCTTAATTTTACATGGTAATCATCTGACTTTAGGAATCAGGGTAAGATATTTCAACTCACTCCTGATTGGAATGATGAGCTGTGGGATAACAGGCAGAATTTTTGGACCACCATGCTGCAACAAGTCTTCAATTCCTTGCTGTGCAAAGAACTTGTATGGATGCACAGTTTCACAGAGTCCATCAAAAAACATGGGAAGGTAGTGGTGATAATCTAGTTTCTCAATATCCACCTACAAGAGAAAAATCCTTTAATGGTTAATGATGTTAAGATTTTGTGTATTTTAATCTGTAATGTAGTTCTGAAGATGAAGAAATAATATTGTATTTTTAAAAACACAATAATCATATCTCACACAGCCAAGAAATGGGTTAAAATAAATTCTTTAATTTGGAGAATTAATTAATTTGTTGGAAAAACAACTGGGCTAGTCACTGTCTTCATGGCAAATTTAAAACATTTTACAATTGCAATGAAAGCAAATTCACCCTTAAAAACAAGCAGTATGCATAAATTATGCTTTCCTATCTCTCTAACTGCTAGTCCTAAGAATCTTGTATTTTAATATCATATCCAAATACTGTAAGCTTCTAAAACAATAATGAAATTTCTTTTAACTCATCACCTAGCATTTTAGATTATTATTATTATTATTATTATTTCTGCTGCTACTACTACTACTACTACTACTACACAATGGGCACTGGGTCTTTCCCGGTGTAAAGCGGCCGGAGCGTGGCGTTGACCCCCCACCCCATCTAGCGGCGAGGTTAAAGAAAGAGTAGAGCTATAATTCTACTCCCCTCTGGGCCTTTGTAGCCTGTTCTAGGGTGAATTTAAACTTTAACTTTACGTACCTTTACTACTATTACTACAAATACTGCTGCTACTCAGCCTCCTGTAAAATGGGTACCTGGTCTTTCCCGGGGGTAAAGTGTGGCCGGGGCGTGCTGCTGACCACTCACCTCCTACTAATACCGCGGTCATGGAAGAGTAGAGCTATACATCTACCCACCATCTGGGCCACACCGGGTCTGTAAGGGGATCACTTTACCTTTTTACTACTGCTACTACCATTACTACTACTACTGCTGCTACTACTACTACTACTCTACTACTCCCACCATTACTACTACTACTACTACTACTACTACTGCTACTACTACTGCTACTACTACTACTACTACTACTACTATTCATTTCAGTACAATAATAGAGAGGTAGAGTGGATCTCAGCCATTATTCCTGACGTAATAGTGCGGTAAGCATTTACGTTTTTATAGATTGAAACTCCATTTTAGGACCTTTGACAAGTTACAATTTTCTGTTATGTATTTTCTGTCAGACCCTCCAAAAAACATTTCATGATAGCGAATGATACACTCACGATATTCTGCCTAATTCCATGAGGCAGATTATTTCTTAAGATAGCTAATAATTGCATGGTTATTTTTAAAAATTCCTGCCTCGGAGCCAAATGTGTCTGATCTGCAACAACCAAACCTTTCTGCTGAAAATCCATTTTAATATTACTCTTCCGTCTATATCTGTGTAACCCAAGTGGTGGAGTTTCAGGTTTCCTGACCAGTACCCCCGTCTCAAATATCCCCAGTTTACATTTTGTTCCATAATTTGAGAGCCAATATTTGACTCCCAGGAAACGATGGCTACAACATTGTTCTTTCCAACCGTTACCCTTTCTTCTCGACCGCTTTTTAGAGTTGAGAAGTAGAAGAAAGGCTTAGTTTGTGTCATTTACTGTTGCTTGCATTGCAGTGAATGACACTGCTCAGAGATGCAATGCACTACTTTACTGAAACTGTAAAATGCGTGTGCCAACACCAATGTTGTGAAGAGAATGCTGCAGTACAATATCCCGCCCTTTATTGCATAATTTATGAGTATTCGCAAAGGAAAGAAGTGATGATTGATTGATTGATTGATTGATTTTTGGTCGCCTCACGTTGTAGTAATATTGAGAGGATCAGCTTGGAACTACGGATGTTTTTATGAAATAAGTTGGTTATATGTGAAGGATAATGAGGGGAGAAGTGCAAAATTTCTTGAGGTACAATTATATCCGTATAAAGGAAATGAAACGACAGAAAGTGTTGGATTCGCATTTCGTAAGTTTTTCCGTAGTTTTCTCAATTATTCAACGGTAATGCTGGGATAGTAGTGTGACTGCTTCCTGTAAGGTTCGTCGTAGCTGTGTAACCATTCTTTCGTCGTAGCCAACCTGCTTTTCCTTAACAGTTAAAAGCTAATGAAATGAACGACAAATAAGCAAAGACGGGTCTAGGTAGGCGGCTGTGGGGGTTCTGCAGAGAGGCCTTTCCGACAGTATCTTACCTTCCACGTTATCTTGTTCTTCCCATAGGTATCGAACTCCGTCGCTATTGGTAAGTCTCCTCTCAAGTAGAATCTTCTGAGTTGTGTTGGTCGTTTCGGTGGCCTCTCTAAGTACGTATCCGCTTTTGGTGGCGGCTTTACGATGACATCCCTCTGTAGTGTCTGGATGGTAAATGCCGGGACCACTCGAGGTGTAGCTCGCTTCAACTTCTTGCCAACGGCCATGATGCTACTACGTAGTTCAGTCTTCAGTTGCCCAGAACGACATGTAAAAGTTTTCACAGCAGAAGTTTAATAAGTCGTTGCCTAGCAACAATAAACAAATCGATTGGCATCTCTTCACATTCGCGCAAGACAGCATCGTGTTTTTTGAACTAAAATATCGAGACTATAACAGTTTATCGTTTTGTTTTTAACTCTCTCGCATCTTGTGTGAATCATTAGAAACGATTAAAATAAATTCAAATAAACATCGGAAGTGTTATGTTGAAAGTAAGTTCTCTGTGATACTGATATTTCTCTTTTCCGGAATACCCTAAAACTACGATCTACTCGGGAGATCGAACAATTCCGCTCTCATATAAAATATCGGGCAAATTTTTAGTTTCGTATTTTCCACTGTTTACGCTTGTAGATAGGCGATCGAAGTACAAAACTTTCGTCACTGCAAGCCTTCAATCATTCGCCGCATTTAACCTGCACTTACTGTGTCCATGATTGCTGCCTTTTGTCTCATTGCAACATTTTAATGGTCCTCGATCTTAAGCACTTCTATCGTACTGATGGGTTCAGTACGACACGCATTTATCTCGACTTCATTTCCGATGCATAAGGAAGTGCCTTGACAAAAATTAACCGTGCTGCTTCGGTATGCATATATTGCAGATAATTTGGAATAAACTACGTTAATGTGAAAAGTGCTGAAGGCTCCTTTCCCGCCCGTGTAGTTATTTTCATGTGGGGATGTAAAAGGACATGAACTATGGAGTTTCGGATTGCGAAGTTTTTTTTTCTGTCTGGAATAAAACTACACGAAAACTTTTACAAAATAACTCGAGTGTTCAGAGTGTTCAGTAGAATCCATGAGCCCAGAAGTTTCCTGCATGCATATCGAACTCTTTTGCTTAGTGCCCAATGCCATATATATGCTTTACAAATTCCTTGGAAGTTTTCAAATTTATAATTTATGTTCAGAATATGAGTTGCTGTAAGTTTCATCACTATTATCGAGGCATTGATTTAGACAACAGGTTTCTTCGAGTTATTAACTGAACAATAGTTCCGGACTTCCTTTGTAGTATGTCTTCTGAAATATTTTAGGCTTTCAAGGCAGTTGAACGCTAACTGTGTCCTGCTTCCGTATGATTGCACCACGTCGATGTATGCAGTAATCCAAACGTTTCTAGTAGCTTCACTCTTTTCATGTTCAAAGTACAATGAGTAAAACAAAACTTTAAATTGTCTGGTACATCTCTCCCACTGTCCCTTCTAAAGTCGTAGGAAAATATGAAACACCAATTCATCTCCTTCACGTCTCTGTTTTCTTCTTTCTTCCTTCCTTCATATCTCTCTTCTTTTCCCATCCCCTTACTGCACCCTGTCTTTCCAGCAACCGCTTCTCCCGTGGGCTCATCCTTTCTTGAAGTTTCCTACAGTGTCTAATGATTCAAACGTCGCCTCCCCCCCCTCCCTCCCCACCGCGGTGCCCACGTATAAACGTATTTCATTAAATAA
>Ga0123355_10007249_pt1 | contig 16580 bp, 3 predicted proteins | sample TergutEmb28metaG_3_FD_89872 | JGI IMG/M metagenome (GOLD analysis project Ga0123355, IMG submission 89872) | Embiratermes neotenicus P1 segment gut microbial communities from Petit-Saut dam, French Guiana - Emb289 P1 | ecosystem: Host-associated > Arthropoda: Insects > Digestive system > Gut ...
CGGACGCTTGTGAGTGCAGTAATGAACCTTCGGGTTCCGTGAAATGCGGGGAATTTCTTGACTAGCTGCAAACCAGTTAGCTTCTCAAGAAGGACTCTGCACCATGGAGTAAGTAAGTAAGTTAGTTCTCAAATAAGGCATTGACAGCAGATTCCATACATAATCACAAATCTCACACATGTGTTATTACTTGAATAGAAATACATAAATCAATGCATTAAAACTACAATTACTATAAATTATAAATTATTATAAAACTGTATATTTATAGTACCTTGGAAGAGGAAGAAAGACATGTGCTTCATCACATCAGATGTAATGCCTACCAATTTTATTCATTTTTATTTGTATCTATATATGAAACTATAAAAGACCTTTCTGCACTCTATATTTTAACCACATTTTATATATTTTATTTTAATGAATTCTATGACATGTGTAAACGAATGAGATTTCAATCCTATTTGCAAAGACAAGTTTTACTCGATGATCTCAATATAAATAAAAAGGTTTGGTGATGGCTTGTTAACAAGGCTGCCTAGAATACTTCCATATGTATTGTGTAAGACTCGGTTTTAATAAAGATTCGAATATGCGAGTTTAGTCATAATGTAAAAAAAAAAAATTATAATTTCAAATCACACTAAATTACCATGAAAACAGATTTTTATTTTAAATGCAATTTTTCAGTTTCAGTAATACAAATATACATAAAGTATAACGTTTTTGTCCCCAGTTAATGCTTGGAAACAAAGTATTCTGAATAGTTTCTTTATATCTCTTACCACCTATGAAGTTTGGCTTGGAAAGTCCTTCACTTCCTTGACACGGCTACTAAGTAATATCACAGAGAAAGATTGTCTCAAGTTATGAGAAATATTGATAGCTCTTAAAAACTCTACCAACGTTTGGAGAACAGCAGAAAGTCCTGTAAATCTTACAACCTATTAAACTGACTATCTAAACAACCAACCAACTGACCAACCAATTCATTCTCTCACTCTCACACTCTATAGAGCAGAGTTCTTAAAAATTAACAGTTCCTAGGATAGTCAAGAAATTCCCCGATTTCATGAAACCCAAAAGTCCATTACATTTTTCACAACATTCTGTCACTTGTCCCCATCTTGAAACAATCCAACACAGTTCACACCCCCTTCCCCCCCCCCCCACCTATTTCTTTAAGGTCCATATCAATATTAGCCTCCTATCCAAGTGGTCTCTTTCCTTCAGATTTTGTTACAAAAAACCTGTAGGCACTTCTTTTCTCCATCATATGTGCTGAATGCCATACCCATCTTATCCTCCCTTATATGATCATCCTAATATATTATGAGTAGAAATAGTGAAGCTCCTCATGATACATTTTCTTCAATCCACCTATTACTTCCTCCCTCTTAAGCCAAAATATCTTCCTCAGCAACCTACTCTCAAACACCCTCACCCTATGTCCTTACCTGAATATATCAGATTAAGTAAAAGTTCCAACCAATAAAAAAATATGAGTTTCATTTTGGAGAGCAAACTGAGCCTTCCAGTTTAACATTGTTCATTCCATGAAATAATCCACATAATACACATGAGGCTTCTAAATTGGAAGAGATACATGGGAAGTTTTGCTGCTTATCTAGATATTGCCTCCAGAAATCATAACAACAGTTTATCAACAAATGGAAGCAAGACGCTAATGTAAATTTTTAAATAGGGATGAACTGCAGGTACGAAATCAGCCAGACCTAGCAACCTTCACGTAAATGAAAACTCTAAATACCAAGGTGCATGGGATGAAAAAAATAACACCTCATTAACTGGCAAAACTTTTGACTTCCACATATTAGCTACTTGATTCAAAAACAGTGAAAAGAATACTGAATGGCAAATGAAACATCTGAGTTAGGTGTATGAACGACATAAATTTATCACATTAACAAAATTATAAACTTAAAACAGTAACTGAATATGACACAGTGTTGCTACTGCAACACTCAAAAATCACACTGAATATTCTCTCTATATAATGTTTTCCATCCCGAAGTGTTATAACATATAAATACAACATGTCACATGACCTAATAAAGGTCGAAACATGTTGCCCTGATAATATACTATTTTTATTGTATATAAAATAAAGTGTTGTATTATTGACTGACAAGTTGTATTTATATGTTATAACACTTCAGGGTAGAAAGCATTAAATTTATAGCTGGTCAGGCTAAATCCATCAATCTGCATAAGAACTCAAGATTCAGGCTTGTAAAATATTGATAGATCTTGGATCTGTTTTCCCAGAGGACCTGAAGATGACCTAATAAAGGTCGACACATGTCGCCCTGACAATATACTATTTTTATTGTATATAAAATAAAGTGTTGTGTTATTGACTAACACATTGTATTATATGAACATTCTCTCTAGGTTATACCATTTTCTGCAGCAACAAACACAAACATCTGCCCTCCTTTCATGTTAATTCTGCTGACACACAATTCAAGACTTTTTGAAACATTATTTCATAATATTAAATACATCAAACTCTTACGGTTTTGGGTGATTCTTTGTGTTAAAGTACATACCCAACAATGAATTTTATCTGTGATGAAACTTGGTCAGTGTTTTATGATCTGAAGGTCTTTACTACGGTAACACGATTATATTGAGATTTGTTCCCTGTTTGAAGTATACTACATTTAAAAGGAAAGGCATTTTGTGAAGCTAAGCTGTTTTATACAGGCCTTAGCTCTCATTATACTAAGAGGTAATTTTGTTGTTAATTCTGAGCAGTCAAATTACATTAATATTAAAGTAGGGTAAATTAAATGAGACCAGTACCATACAAGTAAAGTAAATGAAAACAAGAAAACCTTTAGTACAATTAAAGGTAAAAGTAAAGTAATCCCTGTCTACATCATAAAGGCACACAGGGGAAGCAGATGTATAACTCTCCTAACTCTTTACTAAAGCACTAGATGGAGGTGAGTTGCCAATTTTACACCCCAGATGTGCTTGGACACTGAAACCCGGTACACATTTAACAGAAGGCTGAGTAGACCCGACAGTCGGTCTGGACGTTTTGGAGAATAGAAAAATCTCATGTTTGTATCAGAAATGTAACCCTGGATCAGCCAGTCCATTGCCTAGTCACAATAATGACTATGCTACCCAGCTCACCTCTATAGTGATTATCAGCCATTTGAACACAAGAGTGAACATGAGCACTGAGATGTCGTGTATATCAAACACACATAACTCTATGGACAAGGTACAACACAAATGTATTCATTCACTAAAAGTACCATTGTGTGACTATTGCAGGTGAAGCCATTGCTGCTGAGACGACGACAACATCTGCAACAATGTCAAGTTTTGTTGGTAAGAACTGAACACTAGGCAGTCCAATCATCTGAGGTCTGACTACTTCACAGGTCTTAAATGTGAATGACCAATGATACAAATACGCAGTGCTAAAAATCATTATCCAGGTCTATAAAACTCAGCTAAGAAAGAAGTCTACATTTGTCACCGTAAAATCTAACATTAAAAAGTTTATATTCCATAGCAATCACATTGCCATCAGTTAAAACTAGTGAACTGATGCCACACAGTGTCATGCTTAATTGTTCCTCTTTGTTGTTATTTTGAAACATGAAGTTTGAAATAACAAGAGGAACAAACGAATATGACAATATATTTCTTCAATAGCTGCACTTGACAGAACTATCACTTAGTGAATTACCAAATTTTAAATATTATTATGTTCATTATGATTGCAGGATGTGAACTGGGTGGTCGGTTTTATCCAGAAGGGGAGATGGTTCAGGGTCTAGCCCAATCACAATGTGAGAACTGCTTTTGTATGAAGGGCAGAATACAATGTATGACTATAGAATGCACACCACCTCTGCTAGGATGCAGTCCTGTCTTAACTTCTGGAAAATGTTGTCCAACTAGCTACAACTGTAGTAAGTATAATTAAAAGTGAAACATGTATATATTACGTGTGACATTATGACATGACATGCAATGGATCCATCATACAATACGGTTAACAACATTCACACACATTAATTCACAGCACCTCCCACCAGGCATTGCTTGAATCTTCATATATGGTATAGCCATTAGTATTATTTCCTTATAAATATAGGTGCAACCATTTATGACTTCACTGTGTTCTTCTTTTTTCTTGCTCTAGTTAAACATCTTCTCCTCTTGTCCATTTTTCTGTCATGATCTAAGAAGTACCAGTAATTGACTCAGTTTATTTAATTCTTGCTTGTCAATTCTAATCATCCACCATGAATATATTAATCCTCTCTTCACATGCGTTGACTTAAACAAGTACAGTGTCAAAGGATGAAGATCCAAGAAAATGTTTCAGCATTACACTTTTGTTCATTTCCTCAATGAAAGTGATAATGTAGTCTTGTTGTATGTTTACTGAAGCAACTGCAGATAACAGTTGTACCAATAATATTGCTCTGCTATAACGTTTCACTCTTTGATTTATATTTGCAATTAGTCTGGTCACCAAGCAAAATATGTTTATGTTAGGCCATTCAACATTTAATATCATTTATCAGACACTGAGGATCCATGTTCATGTGAAGGCCATTGAATGATTAATGCATTAATAACACACTAGTAAAAGTGATCTGAAACAGTCGCAAACTGAGAATACTACATACTGTATACTATTTATTGCTTGTTTGCTAATATACAGAATGGTTCACTTACTGGAAGCCCAAAATTAATTATTATAAATCATGCAGTAACTATCAGTGAAAATCAAACCTAACAAGTATGCATTTTGCACATCTCCCTCTGCTGTAAACCTGAAAAGAAAGGTTACCAGTAAAATTTATACAGCTTTCCCACTATTCTGGCTGTAGTGTTCATGAGCATGGAACACCCTACTTGATTGAGTCCACAGGTGAGGTAAAGCACTTCCTATATCTTTTGTAACTCTGTCATCTCTCTCAGCTTCCAAGGTATGTATGTGACAGATTTTGTTTCCATGATTTATAATTACTGCCTGGCCTCCTCTCACTTTTTATGTTGATGGATGCTAACAGTTTACACCCTCGACTCATGCCCAGCAACCAAGCACAAGCACACAAATATGAAAAACTTACATACTTTTAGTTTGAAAGTATATTTCATATTCTTGCCATGATACAATTACTAATTTTATGTGTTCATAAACCTGCCAAAATGAAAATTAAAAATGATAGTATTTATATGGTATTTGAAGTTGTCATGGCAGAAATTATGACCATATTTATACATAAGTTATAAGACTATGTTGTCATTCCAGGTGGAGTCAGTGAACTGGAACTGACAGAAGACAGATTTCCATCTCTTGACACGGGAGAAAACAATCTTGAACTGTACACAGATTCTCAGTTTCTGGTAAAGTACAGTCACAGGGATCATAAACGAAGTATCTGCTCTAACAGGAATATGTCTTATTGCATAAACACAAGTTGAAGCAACACTGTTACAGTGAATGACTAATATGCCATCATAAAATATTAAAAAAAAAATAGTTTGTGAAACATAAATCTGTATCCATTACAATCAAAACAACTGCATGCACCTCTCTAAGCAGAGGCAAAGTTCAAAAGCTTTGTATTCTACTGCCACACACAACAAGCTCAGAAACGTGCACATACATACCATGGAATAATACCAGAGTGTTCAACATTTTTTAATTAGTGCGAAAACTAAGATTTATGGCAAAAATTTATTACATATATAATACCTATGTTTTATTTCATCTAAAATGAATGGTAATAAACATTCTGTGAGTTACACTCAGGGCTGGAAGAAGGGGTGGGCCAGCCAGGCAGCTGCTGGGGCACCAACCTATATGGGATGCCAATACATCACTGGAATAGTCAGGAAAATGGTGCTGGTAAACTCAGGTTTCTACAGAAAAACGAAATTCTTCTTAAATTAGCCACAGTTTGCCACCCACCTCAAAATGTTCATCAACCCTGTCTTAGGGCAAAAAACGTAACGTATATTGGTTGTACGTGGTGCCAAACAATTAGCCTGCCCAGGGAGCCCACATGCCATGGGCCAGCCCTAGTTACACTAAAGATGTGCACAAAAGTGTTCATTGATCTTATTTTGGATTTTCCATTGATGTTGTGTGATTCTAGACAAAATTGGAACATGTCAACAAATTACAGTAAAACCCCATATTACAAAATTTTATAAAAACCTGTTCAACAATTCTTGGTTTATTATGTGAGGACAGGCAGATGGAAAGATATGTAAAATCTAACAGAAATTTTTTTTTGCAAATTTTTGGTGTACATTGACCACAAAGGTAATGTTGACCAGGTGTTTAACTACAATGACAAGAATGGATGCATGAGATGCAGAATTGTAGTAACATGCAACCTAACACATCAACAATAGATGCTTGTTGAACAACCAATCAACTTCATGTTCTAGCAGAATTTTTACTGTACTTAATTCACATATCCATACCCTTTCTAGTGTGGGCCGGGTAGCGTAGTCATTATAGCGACTGGCTACGGACTGGGCGGGATTTTTTGCACCTGTCTAGACTGGCCCTGGGGCCCACCCAGCCTCCTGGACAATGGGTACCAGATCTTTTCTGGGAGTAAACAGCAGCCATGGCATGACGCTGACCCCTCATCCCCTTCTAGTGCCGTGGTCAAGAAAGAGTAGAGCTACACCTCTACTTCTCCTATGGGCCACAAGGCCTGTACAGAGCCTCAGCGCCTGTACAAGGGTGCACTTTATCTTTTTTTACATAGGTTGGGTAGACGCAGAGCCTCACTCATTATGCACCTCAGTAGTAAGTAGGGGTGAGTTATCAGCTTCATGCCTCAGCTGCTTCAGCCCTGGTGAAAGGTTCCCTGTTATCCATTAAGTATGTGGCTGTGTCAGTCCCAGATCTAGTCTAAAAATTTTGAAGAAGACAGAAATCTTTACCCTGATAAGGTGATCAGGAATCGAAACCCACAACATCCAGCCCATTTTTGGTCAGTTACTTACCAATGCTATTAGTACCTACACTGTACAGTGTCAATGGCAGAGGAAAGGCTATGAATGTGGAACCCTCTTTCAAGAGAACTCCCATCATCCATTACAAAGTCTAGTATTTTACTGAATGAGGTTTCTCAGATTGTGAACAAATGCTCTTCGGCATTTTGTTTATTATGATTCTAAAATTCCATAACAATAATGTGTTCAGACTCTCTGCATGCAACTTTGAGGTGCATTAATATCTTGTGTCCTGATATGTCCACTTAGTTTTTACTTACTGTCCTAATTCTAGTAACATCATGTACCTCTCTTGAAAAGAAATTTTGTTCAGACTAATTTACACTCTCCTAACATACTTTACATCTATGTAGTCTACCAGTGTACATAGAATGAAAACAATGAATTGAAACAAATGACTGCCCCTTCATGGCCTAATATATAAACATAGTGCAGCTAAATAGATTATGATGGCAGATATCTCTTTACATAATTCCTTAACATGACAAAGAACTGCTCCCTCTTGAGCCAATCTCCCAGTTCTTTAAGTTCAAGTATCAGTAATTACGTAGCAGAAAATTATGTTTTTAAAATATTTTTATGAATTGTGGCAAATACATTACTGGACTATAGCTGGATTATATAAATGGTATGAGTAAAATCATGATACATATTTTTGTTGAAATTTTAATTATTAGCATATTTGGAAGTCACTGCTACAAGAATCATAAACAAATTGCCGTAATCAAAAATTGTTTATTATTTTTAGAGTAGTTCAATTACCAACCGCCAACAGATTAGTTCAGTTCGCTCGATGCCTGCATCACTAATAAAGTCAAAAAATCACTATCAGCAACAAGTCACCAATGAGGGACGAAGCAACCATGATGACACCAAAGGGGTTGGAAACAGCACCCCTATGGAGATGTCCACAGATGCTTCAACAACAACCGATACCACTGTGGAAACAACAACTGAGGATACAATTTCAGAGACAACAACCACTGCCATGATGACAGAACACTCAACCACCAGTACTGTTCAGTTCCCTGCCATGACTCTGCAGACCACTCTGGAGACTTCAGGTGATAACAACACACAAGAAAGATTTGTAATGACACAGACAGAGAACAGCCAAGTGACTACAGTTACAACAATTCTGAGTGATGAAGAAGAAAATCTTGCGACAATGCAAACAGAGACAACATTTATGACATTGTTTCCCACAACAATGATAATACCCAAAGATATATATGTGGCAAACATTACAGTTCATGGCAATGTTACTATTGTTGAAAAAGATGATAATGTCACTGGTGTGAAAGGATCATCATTGCCGGTTCGTGCAATTCCACCAGAGATTGAAGCTATCCTTAACATCACCCACAAAAGAGATGATGATTATGAATATGATTACAATGAACCTTCATTACCACCATCTTTGCCAAACGTGAGGTAACTATAATCAGAATTTATTACTGTGCTGGCATTTAAAGACACTATTAACCTCTCCATTTATTCAGACCTTCGCCATTAGTGTAGCAAAATTAAAGCTAAACTAAACAAGTTTCATGTTTGCTACAGTTAATAAGCTCCTCTCTATTGTGGTTTAATGATCTTGTTTAACGTGCAAGTTAAAAATTGATTTCAATGTTAACAGAACATAATAATAATAATAATAATAATAATAATAATAATAATAATAATAATTGGATGTACACAGAAATGTACACATCACAGTATTCAGTTAATAAAACTTTAAAACATGATTTCTGCTTGCAGAATTATTCCTTTTGTAGCAGCAGATGCAGTGTTAGAAGAAGAAGATGGTGAAAATAAAGATCATGGTGTGGATAGGCCCACACCTTATCCTGTTCAGAATAAACACAGACCAACCAACAAACCACTATACTATAAAGTTTCGCATCCAAATAGTTTCTCACCACCTGATAAAACAGAAGGTGAGAAGGACTGGACTCTTGTCAGGTGATTCTTCCCTGTCCTGTATGACAGGATCAAGGACTGCATTCTGCACATTCAGTTATCATTGCCACTCTGATTCCAGATTATCTGAATTACTGACTTCTAGAGCTCTCACTACCACTGCATCAGTACTGCATTGATTTCAGGTGGTTTCATTCCACGTGAACCTCTTCTAGATGGTCCATTCTATGAATCAAAATATGAAGTGCCATATCACACAACTGGGCTCAATATACCAGAAGTACATATGCCTGTTGATATAACAGCTGGGACAAATGTCCCTCCATCAATGACAATTCTACCAAAGACAGACAATGGTAAGTATTTTTCTGTCAAAATGAAACATCATGAAGTGCTTAGAGCAAACTATTCCTGTCACAGGTTGTGGAAGGATTTATGATGTTGGAAAATAGTGGTGAAAAATTCTGGTATTCCAATTAGTTGTGAGCAATACACTCCTCACTTCTGTGAGATGTAAGGTCCTCATGATAGGACTATGACGAATGCCTCATGTTGAACGTGATGGCATGTAGTCTAATAGTCTCACCATGTTTTGGAGGAAAATGTTTTCTCAGTCTTCAGAATAGGGCCTTGTTACTAGTTGCAGTGGGTGGTCAGCTGTTTTACTTCCAGAGAAAGAACACGTGATACCCACTCAGGAGTGTGGTTTGTCCCAGAACAAGTCTCGCGGTGGCTGTGCTACATTACTTGTTCTTTGTGACATAATCCCAATTGGAAGTAAGTAACTCCTCTACTTTGCAAAATTAGTTGGTTCCATGTAAGATCACAATGAAATAATTAATGAAAACGAATCACTTTCTCAAGCAGTAGTAGGAATAAAGAGTACTATGATCAAATCTTACCTTTAAAGGAAATGGTTTTGCACTTTTCCACTAATAAAACAAACTCACAACACACGATTAACCATGTTACGCACTCACTTGCATCTGCGGCGGGAACTGACGTAACAATTTTGACTAAAGAGAGCAGCACTATCTATGTCGATTCGATATAACTCGCGCAACGGAGTAATGAAATCAAGGCCGCCAAATCCAAATGAAGACATTCTTGTTTAACACAATAGCAACCCAGGCAATGGAAAAGTAAACCCGGTTTGCGGCAGGTCTCTGGACACATTTTATTTCTAGAGTTAAATAATGGATATTTTTAGCATATTTTTTTAATACTAAGTTACTGTATTTTGACACAGTTGAAGAACACTCATTTCTAGGCACTGATTAGCCTAGACTTTGAACACTTTGTTTGTGGGCATTTAGGTTTTAGACATTGGTATTTGGACATTTTATCATTGGATTTAAATTAATGTTTTTGCAGAGCACTGCCTATCCGATGGTCGTGAATTCCGACATGGAGAGCTGATATCGGAGCCCAACGCCTGCATCATTTGTCTGTGCTACTATGGAGAAATACTGTGCCAGGCTGAGAAATGTCCACACGTCAAGACCGGTTGCCGGCGTCTCAAGGAGAAGGAACACGGGCTGTGCTGCGGACGAGTGGTTTGTGGTATGGAACTCCTACATTTTTGTCAGTACACATTCCACGACCACAGTGTCGGTCTTTAAGCGAGTGGCTCCTCCTTAAAATTTACCCCGCCATACTTCGGTACATGTTTTATTGTTTTCCGGAATGAACTATATATCCAACCAGTTTAGCCTCTTTCATCCTAATTATATGTAAAAGATTCTTTAAGCTTATCACTGCGTACCTTTTTCCACCCTTCTTGGGTAAAAAGGCGAAAAGTTAAAATGATCCCGTTACAGGCCTGTTGTGGCCCAGAGGGTGGGTAGAGGTATAGCTCTAACCTTCCATGACCGCGGAAATAAAAGGGGGTGAGTGGTCAGCAGCACGCCCCGGCCGCACTTAACCCCCGGGAAAGACCCGACACCCATTTTACAGGAGGCTACCCTTCTTGGGTACAATCTTTATTTTGCCAACAACAGTATTATTTGCTCCGTGTATGTAGCAGTAATTTAAATATACATGGATCATTCAGATTCATTTGACACCTTTTCCTGGGACAAAGCAAAACCTGCACCAGTTTAGTCCTGTGCTTTCAGATCCGCTTTCACGCCACTAAACTTTGCGTATTTAATCGTGAAGGTTTTCGAATTTAGCTTGGTTTCCAAGAAACTGGCTTATACCTATGTTTGCCAGTTATGATGCTTATGGTGTATGTTAGGACTCCAAACATTAAATGACAATTAGCCAGCAATGATGGAGCAAAGAAATTGTTGCTTTCGGCTTTTGGAAAACTTTCTGACACATAATTGTCCTTTCTGAGGTCGACAAGAATCCAGACTTAGTAACCACAAACAGTTGACTGGTTAACCCTCCAAAGCACCGTGATAACTGTACAGTAAAATTGTACAACTAAAACACGTAATTGTCTTATTGCTAAGAATCCTCAGGATCCTACTTTTTAACTCAAGGTTTAATTGATCTCTATACTAAATGGATGTAATTCGCCAAATTTACAAGCCGCCCGATGTACCTCCGGGTAAAAAGCCCTGGTACCTACTGAATGTGCTGTGCTACAAATCGGAAGGTCGTTAGTTCGATCCCAGCTGGTGTCAGTGGATTTTTCATTGACATAAAATCCTTCCGATCGCACTATGGTCCTGGGGTCGACTCAGCCCCTAACTGAAATGAGTACCAGGAGTATTTCCTGGGGCTAAAGGCGGCCGGTGCCTAAGGCTGACAACCTGCCACCATCCTGTGCCGTTGTCACGAAATCTGGGAACCTTAACTTCCTGGAACCCTCTGGACCTGTCCAGGCCTCTAATGGGACAGCTTTAACTTTACCTTTTACCTACTGAATAGAAGACTTGGTCGGCACCGGAACCAGCCTGGACGTTGAAATGTGTCCCGACACCCCAATACAGTAGGGTTTGCTATATAAATCTTCAGTAACTGATCGTGGCAATTTGTTTTTCAGATGATACTGAATCACCAACAGTAGTACTGGACCGAACTGACGGACCTTCGAGCCCTCTACAGACGCTGCACCATCTTGGTGCCATCGTGCCTCCCATCACCGTAGCGGATGGTGTTGTAACTCCTGATCCCTTCAGAGATGTCATACGGACAGAACCAGCTCCAGATTTACCATCTCTCATTGAAGACATGATGCCGTATCTTCTAGAACGACACACTAGCGTCAGCACCACCCCCATTACCAAACCCACGTCGAAATTTACCACGTCAACGCAAGAAAGAAGTACTGAAAGTGCCCCACTGTCTTTTCCACAAATATCTACAGGATCCGCGAGCGTTGCTTCCATCACACCAAACTCCCTCGGGGAAATCAGTAACAGTAACAACAGCGAAGAACATTTGGAAGAAGAGACATCTCACGGCATAGACTTTGATGGCGATCTTAACATAGAAGAGGACAAAGATGAATACCCCAGTATATCTTTCGATAGCGTCTTGCAATTTCTGTTTTCTGATGACGGTACCACCAAGGCACCAACTCGCACAACACGTAGACCTGCAACACGCCGTCCTACCAGCGACAGAAGTACGCCACAAAAAACGGTGACTACGTCACATACCACGGTAACTACGTCACATACCACGGCAATACCGTCATCTTCAACGGAGAATCTGAGCGAGGCAGGTAACAACAAACAGTCTGACAATACAACCGTCGTATTAAACACAGCTTCACACAATGAGGATTCCCTTAATTATAAGACAAGTTCAACTGCTCCTATTAACAAACACGGCATAACACCACAGGCAGTGTTAACGACGGGTTTGAACAGCATGAAACCAAGTACCAGTACTCGCGAACCTTCCCCAGGAAGTCCTCCCAAACCCCAGCATCTTAATTTGCCAGTTTCAGTATCGGCAGACCCCGGGGCAGTGTCGGGAATTTTAAAGCTGGCAGGCTGCAATATCTACGGCCGCATGTACCGGGTCGGCAGGATCATTTCAGAACTTTCCGGTCCTTGTCTGGAGTGCATGTGTACTGAAGTGGGAGTACAGTGTCGACCGCTCGATTGCTGATAACATCTTGACGGTGGTTTCCAACCAGTGATCTTCCGAACTGCAGAAAGGTTGTATACTGATTTTACCTGGAAAAGGAATTTACTGAAACATTACGAATACTGCAGACAGTTTTTACTGTCTCTTGTTATATAAGTAAGTAGCAGTACGTATGTCCAGATCAGAATTATCTTAGCGAGTTACTTTTCTTTTTATTGCAGTTTGAATTACTTCACCTGACATTGTCTTTCGAACTAGAAAACATGTCACATTTCCCACAACTGAGAGAAAGTATGTTCCTTGTTAATGTAACAGAATGCGCATGTTCCATATTCTAAGGAAAACTGGCAAACTTTAGCCTCTGAAATGGAAATATTAAAGGTCTAATAAGTATCCTAAATCTGCAGAACCGTAATAGCGCGACATTAGAAGTGTTGGGAACCACCAATACTTTTTATTACAGTAGTCTTCATTGTGTTATGTCACTGACAGACACTTCTAAAACTCTGAAGGGAAGTTACGCAGTATTTTTCAAGAGACGTAAATGAATTTGGCCCAAGTGATTGTTTCGAAAAAAGCTGTTAATTTTTTCAGTGCAAGAAACAAAAAAGGACAAGTCACATCTTTCTTTCTAAGTGTTACGGTGATTTCCAGTTATTTAGGTCAGCGTCTCCCAAAGTTTGAAATCAACAGAGCAGTTCCCTGCTGAGCATTCTATTTGCTACTTTTATGTACATCAGTTAACTACCTTTAGCAAGAGTCGTTAGTAGGTTACGGATTTTTTTTTGATATTTTGTAAAATATTACAGAAATAGAATTGGATGGCGTGGACTGTATTTACCCGAGCAAGGACAGGGACAATTGGGAGGCTGTTGTGTACAAGAATTCTGATCCTACTTTAAGCGGGGAATTTCTGGACTAGCTGAGGAATTAATAGCGTATCAAGAACACTACTCCATGGAGTTAGTAATTTAATCTCCTTTTATATTATGCAATTGTCTGCCCGTTCGATATCAACTGATTATGTTTTTAAGCTTTGTTTCTAGGATTATCTTATACGTTCTTCAAATGAAGCAGCTGCGTCATCAGCAACAATAACACGTAGCTTAAAACAACTCTGGTTGATAAAGAATACATTATTGCAGTTTAAAAGTGGGTTAGGCTTTCTACGAAGACTTTCGCGCCCTGCAAGTGGTCTGCTGATCGGAATTTTGAAAATGCTGAGCCAAATTACACTTTTCTTCCCTCAAACTCGCGATTTCTAAGCAATGACTTTTATTGGGCCAAACTTCCATCACTGTTACACCGTCCAGAAAAAATTAAGTACCCACCTTCTCTGGTAATTACAAAAGCGATTTATGTGCGGTGAAAGTAAGAGAGAGAGAGAAAAAAAAATATTAGAGCAAGGAGGTAACATAATGGAGGCTAGAAATGAACGGTTTTGCGACAAAATATCATTATTCTCAAAGGTGTTATTGGTTCTTAAGCTTGGGTATTCTATATACCTAACTTGCCACAGGCCGATTTCATCGCTTACAACTGTGTTTAATTTATGTGCTGTTCAAGTTCGCAGTCTGTGTATCCTGCTTATCTTACTGCTTACTAACTGATTCTTTTATCAGTCACAAAGGAAGTCAAATAGAAGAAAAGGAGCGGTGATTGATCATCATAACACACTACGATTCTCAGAGAGATCTGTAGATAGAATGCAATTACTGAAAGCCAAACGCTGGGGCTACATTTTTTCATTTACTCAACAGACTACTAAAGCTTACTTAGTGCCTGAGGTCTTCACTCTTCCGGGATTTTACTCAGTGAGTATTGGTAGTTCGTTACCGACATTTTGGGATGACCTATCGGCCACATATTGAAGGGTCAAACAGTCCAGAAAGGATATTCTGGAATGCTTGACCCTTGAAGTTAGGACCGATAGGTCGTCCCGTAACGTCGGTATAAAACTACCAGTGTACGCTGCGCAAAATCCCAGAAGAGCGAAGATACCATTTACACTGCTGAGGAAGCCTGAAATCACCTTATTCCAATGCCAATATTTTGTGCGGAATTTTGATCTACGGAAAGAATGTTAACAAATTACAGTACAAGAGAAGAGTGAGAATAATACATGGTGCCATAGCCTGGAAAAACACAAAATAAACTTGTAAATAATTAGAAGTCCTTCAATTTATAAAATCTTCAATTTGATGAAAACATTGCAGAATTAATTTTCTGCCTTTAAACTTTTATAAAAATTGAGTGGTTTCTCCGACGTCTTATGTGTGCAGTTTATATGCTGTATATACGTACATAAAAATGTATCGTCTGTTTGTCCGTGAGTAGTAAAAAAAATCCACGAACAACAACACAAAAAAATTTTAGATATTTTCTTGCTCGCTGCTTCTCAATTTTTCTGCTAATGTCGAACAGTATATCCCAACAGAGAGTTCGAGCAGTAAATCACATCAAGTACAAATATTGTATAATGTAATGGAAGGCATTTTACAAATTCTATGAGTTTATTATGTGATTGTAAGCTGGCTTGAAGCTGAACGGTTACAGTTGGGTGGATAAGAGCTTTCTCTCCTTTGGAGGAATGTCTTGACAGATAGAGTTCATGTGATAAAGTGAGTGAACACTTTTAAATGTTTATGCAGGCTAATACACATAGTCTTGCAGGGTAATTGACCTTATCTGTATATCTTAATATTAAAAGCGATACCGTTGCACTGTACACATAAACTAAATATATATTCACTATTACAATATAACACAAATATTTACCATCAAGTAAAACACGTTTTATTTTAATGGTGAATATACACTTTTTTGTCATTTGTGAATCTAAAATGCGATGAAAAGGCTCGGATAAACTTCCTTATATCACTGACGATACTTTCTGATGGGCATAATTATTTTATGATCTCGATTGCATATTGCACAAACGTACAGTTGAAATTTCGCGAACAGTTAGATAATCCACCATTTCTGCACAAAAAAAATTTCTGACTTTCGCTTATTCTTAGGTATTAACTTTGGCTTCAAAAAATTTCAATGAAATTACAGAAAAGGAAATCTTCATACTTAGTTCCTTTAACTGACTCTGAAACTTAATTTTTAAGTTACTTTCTTGTCTTTATGTAAATAAATGTGTTTCATTAAAGTGAAAGATAAAGTGCGGATCAAAGGAATACACAACCGAAATTATATAAGAAGATATGAAACAGAATCTTATGTTTATTGGACCGTGCATCATCTTGATAGTTGAGTAAAAAGAGACAAACTTGATGCCACTTGTTTTATTATTACTTTATTCAATGCTCAACATGTTTCGGATGTTAATACATCCATTCTCAGGAGCGTGCGACTAATTCGTTGAGTTACTTCGTGGGTTGTATCTGGTTCGATGTGTGTTGGTGTTACGTTGCAATGTGGCTATGGTGGTGTGGTATCCGCCTGCAGGCTGAAGCACTGTGCTTTAGCCTGCAGACGGATACCACGCCACCATAGCCACACTGCAACGTAACACCAACACACATCGAACCAGATACAACCCACGAAGTAACTCAACG